>Ga0105047_10001739_pt1 | contig 39183 bp, 36 predicted proteins | sample MAT04_FD_78384 | JGI IMG/M metagenome (GOLD analysis project Ga0105047, IMG submission 78384) | Freshwater microbial communities from Lake Fryxell liftoff mats and glacier meltwater in Antarctica - MAT-04 (megahit assembly) | ecosystem: Environmental > Aquatic > Freshwater > Ice > Liftoff...
CTCATCTCTCGGCCGGTGGCCGTAGGGGTTACTGGCCGGTAACCTTCGGCACGTCAACGAGGACAGCCACTCATGTCGGGGGCTGATCGAAGAAAGGGACGTCCATGGCTGGAAGCGTCATTCTCACTGGAGCTCGCACCCCCATCGGCAAGATGTCGGGCCAACTCTCCGGATTCAGCGGAACTCAACTGGGTGGTCTCGCCATCAAGGCAGCGCTCGAGCGTGCCGGGCTGACCGGCGACCAGATCGACTACGTCTTCATGGGCCAGGTGCTCGGCGCCGGTGCCGGGCAGATGACCGCTCGCCAGGCAGCCCTCGCCGGCGGAATTCCCATGAGCGTGCCGTCGACCACCATCAACAAGGTGTGTCTCTCCGGCATCAACACCATCATGTTGGCCGACATGCTGATCCAGTCCGGCCAGGCCGAGATCGTGGTCGCGGGCGGCATGGAATCCATGACCAACGCGCCATACCTGCTGCCATCGGGCCGTGCCGGTGCCCGCTACGGCAACACCGAGTTGCTGGACGCCATCGTCAAGGACGGCTTGTTCTGCGCGGTCGAGCAGGTGCTGATGGGCGAGGGCACCGAGAAGTATGCCCAGTCCGCCAACATCAGCCGTGAAGCACAGGACGCAGTCGCCGCGGCGAGCCACGAGAAGGCGGCTCGTGCTCAAAAGGACGGCCTGTTCGACAATGAGATCGTCCCGGTGGAGATTCCGCAGCGCAAGGGCGACCCGATCGTCATGACCCTCGACGAGGGCGTGCGCGCAGATACCACCATCGACAGCCTCGGCAAGCTGCGACCGGCCTTCGACAAGGCCGGCAACATCACCGCTGGCAACGCCTCGCAGATCTCCGATGCGGGTTCTGCGTTGGTGGTCACCTCGAAGGCCGTCGCCGAACGGCTCGGGGTCACACCCCTCGGCGAGATCATCTCCAACGGCCAGGTCGCTGGACCGGATGCTTCGCTGCTCACCCAGCCCTCCCGCTCGATCAAGCAGGCCGCCGAGCGAGTGTCGATGAACATCTCCGACATCGATCTCTTCGAGCTGAACGAAGCATTTGCGGCCGTCGGTTGCGCGTCGATCGCCGACCTCGGCGTCTCCGACGACATCGTGAACGTCAACGGCGGTGCCATTGCGCTCGGTCATCCGATCGGCATGTCAGGCAACCGCCTCGTGCTCACCATCCTGCACGAGCTGGCGCGACGCGGCGGCGGCACCGGTGCCGCAGCGCTGTGTGGCGGCGGCGGGCAGGGCGACGCCCTCATCGTCCGCACCATGAGCTGACATCATCACTCATCGACAGGGGGTCGGATCCGCCACGGCGGGCCGGCCCCCTGTCGCGTCCGGACGACGATTCGGCCGAGTCAAATGGGGCTGACCACTTCGGCTTCACGCCTTGTAGCTTGTCCGGATGCTGAACGCTGCGGCCTGCCCCAGGGTCCGCATGGGCGACGTGGTGATCCTCGAGCCGTAGTCAGCTCGGTGCGTCGTCCACCGATATCACTGCCTCGACCTCGATCTCGACCTTCCAACGCGGGTCGAGCAGCTCTTTCACGACCACCGTGGTATTCGCCGGTCGGATCGAACCGAAGACAGCGCCATGCGCAGCACCAACCGAGTCGAAATCGCTGGCCTCGACCAAGTAGATCCTTGTGCGCACCACGTCCCGGAACGATGCCCCCGCCTCGGCGAGCGCGGTGGCAATGATCTCCAAGCAGCGCCGAGCTTGGTCGCCGGCATCATCTGGACACGTCCCATCATCGAGCTTCGGTGCCGTGCCCGCCACGAAGATCCGTTCGTCCACCCGGACAGCTCGGCTGTAGCCAACGGTCAGTTCCCAGGGAGAGCCCGAGGAGATGAGTTGTCGACGCACGCCCAGAAGTTAGCGCTCGAGCACGCGACGACCCTCCAGCGCAGCACCGAGCGTCAACTCATCGGCGTACTCGAGGTCGCCGCCGACCGGCAGGCCAGAGGCAATTCGCGACACCACCAGCCCCGGAACATCGAGTGACCGCTGGAGATACAGCGCTGTCGCTTCACCCTCGAGGTTGGGGTTGGTGGTGATGATGATCTCGGCGATGGGCTCAGCTCCCACTCTGCCGAGCAGCTCGCGAATACGAAGCTGATCCGGACCAATGCCTTGGAGGTGATCGATGGCGCCGCCGAGGACGTGATAGCGGCCGCGAAAGGTGCGGGTCCGTTCGATGGCGACAACATCGCGAGGCTCCTCGACGACGCACAGCACCGTTGGGTCGCGGCTCGGGTCGGCGCAAATGGAACACAAGGGACCCTCGGCCAGGTTGAAACACGTGTCACAGAACGACACCTTGGATCGGGCTGTGCTGATCGCCGCCGCCAACCGCTCGGACTCTGCGGGTTCGGCCTTCAGCAAGTGATAGGCGATCCGTTGCGCCGACTTGGGGCCGATCCCTGGGAGGCGGCCCAGAGCATCGATGAGGTCTTGGATCGAGACGGCGTAGTCAGCCACGATCACCCACCGAACAGACCGCCGAGATCCATCCCACCCATCGGTGACGCCTCAGCCTGCAGCGCCGACACCTGGGCGGCGACGTCATGGAGGGCGGCCAGGATCAGATCTTCGAGCAGCGACGGGTCCTCTGGGTCCACCGCATCGGGACCGATGGCGACCGACACATATCGGCCATCACCCATCGACGTGATCCTGACCAAGCCGCTGCCGGCGCTGCCGATCACTTCTGTCGAGGCGAGGCGCTCCTGAGCCTCCGCCATCTGGGCACCCATCTGCTGAGCGGCGCCCATCAGCGATCCGAGGTCGAGCCCACCCATACCTCCGAGGAGGTCGCCCATCGGGTCGACGTCGGGCTGCAACGGCTCGACATTGCCTGGCTCGGGAACCATGGGCAGGTCGTTGTCGGTCATTGTGGGCTCCTCGGAAACTGGGCGATCAACGGGACATGAATGAGGCTCGGCATGACATCAAGCGGTGTCATGGGGATTGGGGATCGGGGTCGAGAACCACCGCTCCGGGGAATGCTTGGACGAGACGATCGACTCCCGACAATGCAGCATCGGGCGCGTCGACCAAATCGGTGACATCGATGGCCTCGTCGTCGTTCGGCTCAACCGCGGCGACCGAGGGTGCCGACGCCGACGCCCCGGCGTTCGCTCGCTTCGCGCCACCACGACCACCCTCGATCAGCGTCAGTGTCACGGTCCCCAACCGGGTTCGAAGGGCTGTCTCCACCTCGGTGCGGCCCTTCTCGGCGCGCTGCAACGTCGGAGCGTTGCCGAACGAGATCACGATCTCCGTGCCGTTCGCGTCGACCACCTCTCCCCCAGCGAAAATCGCTCGAACGGCCCCCTTCAGATGTGATGCCACGACATCTGTGAGAGCCGCCTTCGCGGCATCCACGTCGAGCGCACCATTCGCTGTGGGGCCCGGCGCGTCTCCAGCGGTCGGGGCGGGTTGCGGTTCGGGTTGCGGTTCGGGTTGAACCTCGAACGGTGCGGGCGCCGGTGCCGTCGCGGCGACAACGCCCGGTTCCACCTCCGGTTCGGCGACCGATGGTGACGTAGAGCCGGACCCGCTCGGACGGGGCGGAGGCGCAGCGCCTGGCCGGGACGGGGCTGCGGGCGCCGCTGTCGCAGTGGGCGCTGGCGACGCCGATGGCCGGGCGGGAGCGACCGGACGATTCGAACCCGGTTGGCGGATCGAGGCCAGCCGCTCACGAGCTGCTGCCGCACCCGACGCCGTGGCTGCGGGCGATGCAACGGTTGGAGCGTCAGCAGCGTCGGGTGTGTCGCCTGGGCCGTCATCGTCCTCGGATGCCGACACGACGGCCGGTGCAACTGGTGCAATTGGTGGTGCCTGGGCATCGGGGCTGCCGGCTACTGCCAAGGGGCCTCCCGCTCGGACAGATCGTTCGAGCGCATCGAGCCGTTCGATGATCGCCGCCGGCGAGCTATCGAGTTCCGGGCTGGCGAGTCGGACGACTGCTACCTCGAGCGGGATCCGCGGGTCGGTGGCCTGACGCATCTCGACGAGCGCCGACCCGATCGATTCGAGTCCTCTCGTGAGCCCAGCCATTCCCAGACGTGACCCGACTGCTGCCGCTCGTTCGCGATCGTCGACGGTCAAATGAGGAGTGTCTGCTGCTACCGCCACCAGGAACGCGTCCCGCAGACTCACGAGCAAGGCCTCGCCGATCGTTCGTGGTTCGCTCCCGACGCCGATGCTCGCTGCGACCGCGGCGATGGCGCCGCCGGCGTTGCGCTCCCCGAGCGCCAACAACAGGTCATCAACCGGTGTGGACGACTCGTCGATTCCTCCAGCTGCCACCACCCGATCGAGCGCCGAGAGGGTGTCACGAGCCGAACCGCGGCCCTGTCTGACGACGGCCGGGATCGCGTCTGGCTCGACAGCCAACCCAGCGTCGGCAATGACCCAGGTCACGTAGTCGGTGAGTTCCTCGGCGCTGAGCAGCGAGAACTCGAAGTGCTGGGTGCGACTCTTGATCGTCGGGAGAACCTTGTGAGGATCGGTGGTGGCCAGCACGAAAACCACGTGTTCGGGTGGTTCCTCGAGTGTCTTCAGCAAGGCGTTCGATGCAGCCGTCGACAACATGTGCACTTCGTCGAGGATGTACACCTTGGTACGACCCGGCGAACCAACCGAGGTCCGGCTGATCAGATCTCGAACGGCATCGACACCGTTGTTCGATGCCGCATCCAACTCGAACAGGTCATAGGAGTTGCCGGCATTCATGGCGAGGCAGCTGTCGCACACATCGCATGGTTCGCCGTCGACCAAGTTGGTGCAGTTCAGCGCCTTGGCGAGGATCCTCGCAGTGGAGGTCTTGCCAGTCCCCCGAGGCCCACTGAACAGATAGGCGTGGCCTTCGGAGTTGCTGTCCACCGCATGGCGAAGCGCCTTCGAGACGTGATCCTGGCCACGGAGTTCAGCAAATCGATGTGGCCGGTAGCGGCGATAGAGCGACTGTTGGGCCATGCGCCGATGCTAGCTGCGGGTGATGACACAGCCGACGGGCGGAGTTTCTCTCGTGTGCTCGTGAGACGGTCAGGCGATCTGCGGCACACCCGGGGTTCCGCTGAGAGCTGCTGCCTTCCGGCCCTGACCCGATTCACAGACCCAGATTGCACAGGACCCAACCGCCTCACGAGGACACGAGAGACGCTCACTGTATCGCCCGTTCGGGATCGCGCCACCACCTTGAGGACGCTGGTTCGCGGCAAACCAACGCCATGGGCTCCTGTCGCCACATTCGCCCCGGCTACCATGGCTCGCTTCGGGAGACGTGCGAGAGCGGCCGAATCGGCACGATTGGAAATCGTGTGTGGGGAAACTCACCGTGGGTTCAAATCCCACCGTCTCCGCCACTGGCGGCCCCGGGGTGAAGATCCGCCCCGGGGTAGCGTGTCGGCGTGGAGCCAGAAGAGGTCATCGTCGCGGCCATGGCCATCGCCCTCGATGAGGCCCGCGCTGCGCTGGGTCACGAGGACGTCCCGGTCGGTGCGGTTGTCATCCACAACGGCTCGGTCATTGCGCGACGCCACAACGAACGCGAGTCCACGGGTGACCCCACTGCTCACGCCGAGGTGCTCGCACTACGTGATGCCGCGTCGCTGCTCGGGAGCTGGAGGCTGGACGACGTCACGCTCGTCGTGACCCTCGAGCCGTGCCCGATGTGCGCTGGGGCGGCGTGGGCGGCGCGGGTTCCGCGAGTCGTCTTCGGCGCCTCCGACATGAAGGCTGGCTCACTCGGGTCGCTGTACAACTTCGGGGTGGATCCTCGCCTCGGCCACACCTTCGACGTTCGTCACGGGGTCGAAGCTGCAGCGGGCGCCGAGTTGCTCACCGCCTTCTTTGCTGCCCGCCGCCAGCCCTAGCTCGCCAGCCGCAACAACCGGTTCGGAGCCACCCGGGCGCGTTGTGTAACGTCGCACCCGGAGAGTTGCCAGAGCGGACGAATGGGACGGTCTCGAAAACCGTTGAGGTGCAAGCCTCCGGGGGTTCGAATCCCCCACTCTCCGCCACTTCGAACATCATGCATATTTCTTCCCCCCCGTTTCACCCCCGCCCCTCGTTCTGGCTGCAAGAAGCCCGTCAAAAACCGGGTGCCCCGCAGCCAGAAAAGGCTGTTGGCGGCCCGAGCCCGTTCGTTGGAGGTCTGTCATGCATGTGATGTGGCGGATGATGAACTCCGACGCCGAGCAGCTCAAGGGACAGAAGATTCCCAAGGGGCTCGTGAAGCGGGTGTACAACTACGCTCGTCCCTACAAGGGAATGCTCGTCGGCTTCCTGATCGTCATCGTGTTCCAGGCCGCGCTCGGGCTGGCTCCGCCGCTGCTGTTCCGGGCCATCATCGACAACGCACTCCCCGACCGTGACGCAGCTCTACTCGGTTGGCTCGCGCTCAGCGTGGTCGGCGCCGAGATCTTCTCAGCGCTGCTGTCACTCGCCGAGCGCTACTGGTCGACACGAATCGGCGAAGGTCTCATCTACGACCTACGAACGCAGCTGTTCGATCACGTGCAACGACTCCCCCTCGGATTCTTCACCCGAACCCAGACGGGGGCGCTCGTCAGCCGACTCAACAACGATGTCATCGGCGCCCAGCGAGCATTCACCGGTACCTTGGGCACGGTCGTGAGCAACGTCATCACGTTGACGACCACCCTTGTGGCCATGGCGGCACTCGACTGGAAGCTGACCATCCTTGCCGTGCTCCTGTTGCCGCTGTTCCTGCTGCCAGCCAAGCGGGTCGGGCGAAAGCTGTCAGCGATCGCCCGCGACGGCATGAACCTCAACGCTGAGATGAACAACCAGATGACCGAGCGATTCGGTGTGGCGGGCGCGTTGTTGGTCAAGACCTATGGCAGCTACGACGACGAACGCAACCAGTTCTCGAGCCGGGCCGCCGGTGTGCGTGACATCGGCGTGCGCTCCGCGATGTACACACGAGTGTTCCTCGCCACCCTCGGTTTGGTGGGCGCCATCGGCACCGCAGCGGTGTACTACTTCGGCGGTAGAAGCGTGATCGACGGCACCCTCACCGCCGGAACCCTCGTCGCCCTGGCGGCGCTCGTCGTCCGCATCTACGAACCGCTCACCTCACTGACGAACGCTCGTGTCGACGTGATGACCGCCTTCGTCAGCTTCGAGCGTGTCTTCGAGGTCCTCGACACCACCAACACGGTCGCCGATGCACCCGACGCCACGACGCTCACCAACGCACAGGGCCGCATCGAGTTCGACCACGTGTCGTTCCGATACCCCGTGGCGACCGACACCGTGGCATCGCTCGAAGGCGGCCGGGCTCCGGAGCGGCTCAGCGACGTCGACGTCATCCACGAGCTCTCGGCCGTCATCGAACCAGGCCAGATGGTGGCCTTGGTCGGGCCGTCCGGTGCCGGGAAGTCCACGCTGTCGTCACTCGTGACCAGGCTCTACGACGTGACCGAAGGAACGTTGAGCGTCGACGGCCACGACGTGCGCGATTTGCAACAGGACTCACTCCGCGCCGCCATCGGCATCGTCGCCCAGGATCCCCACCTCTTCCACACCACGGTCGGCGAGAACCTCCGCTACGCCCGACCCGGCGCCACCGACGACGAAATGCGCGCCGCGTGTGCTGCCGCTCAGGTTCTCGAGGTCATCGAACGTCTTCCCGACGGGTTCGACACCGTCGTCGGCGAGCGCGGCTACCGATTGTCCGGTGGCGAGAAGCAACGCCTGGCCATCGCTCGCATGCTGTTGAAGGACCCGGCCATCGTCATTCTGGACGAGGCGACCAGCCATCTCGACAGCGAGAATGAACACCTCGTTCAGGCAGCGCTCGCCACGGCGCTCGTGGGTCGTACCTCGCTGGTGATCGCCCATCGACTCTCGACGATCGTGGCCGCCGATCAGATCCTCGTGCTCGAAGAAGGTCACCTCGTCGAGCGTGGCACCCACGAGGAGTTGCTCCGCAGCGGTGGCCTGTACTCGGAGTTGTACCGAACCCTGCTCCGCGCCGACATCCCCTGAAGAGGCATTGGCTGGTCAGACATCGGCCGATCAGGCCATCGTGCCACCATCGACGGTGATGACCGAGCCGTTCATGTAACTCCCGGCATCGGACGCCAACAACAGGGCGGCACCGACGACCTCCGTGGGCTCGGCGATTCGGTGCTGGATGTTGGCATCGATGATCGATTGCCGGAACTCCGCAATGCCGAGGGTCGGCGCCATCATGTCGGTGTCGAATGGTCCCGGCGCGATGGCGTTCACGCGAACCCCGAGCCGACCCCATTCCTTCGCCATGGTGCCCGTGAGGTTCCACAGCGCCGCCTTGGACGAGCAATACACGCCGAGATGTTCACCACCACGGAACGCACCAACGGTGATCACGTTGATGATCGACGCGTGGCTTGATTCACGGAGATGAGGTAGCGCTGCCTGGCCCAACAACAGCGGTCCCAAGACATTGACCTGATACGCCTTGTTGAACGCCGCTGGGGTGACGTCCACCAACGCTCCGCCGAGCGGGTTGGCCGCATTGTTGACAACGACGTCGATGCCACCGGCCCACCCGACCGTTCGCTCGACGAGCGCCTCGATCGCATCGGCATCGCCCAGGTGGGTGGCAACGCCGAGTGCCTCGCCGCCGGTGGACACGATCTCCGACGCGACCGAGTCGCAGGCATCGGCCTTGCGTGACGCCACCACCACTCGGGCGCCGGCTCGGGCGTAGCCGTGCGCGATGGCCCGACCGAGGCCCCGACTCCCGCCGGTCACGATGGCCACTCGGCCCTTGAGGTCAAACATGTCGTTCATGAGGCGTCACCGTACCCAAGCCGGCGCTCGCTGTCCGAGGGTGCAACTACCGTTGATCGGGTGGACGCCGCAATGGAGAACCGAATGGATGGCGAGATCACGTGGACGGTGCCACAGCTGAACGAGTGGATCGGAGCGACCATCGCGCAGGCGGTCCCCGACGCGATCTGGATCGAGGGTGAGATCCACAACCTCACCCGTTCAGCGGCCGGCCACGTCTACTTCACGCTCATCGAAGCGGGCGCCGATCGACGATCCGCTGATCACACGCTGTCGGTGTCGTTGTTCAAGTGGAACAAGGAGAAGGTGAATCTGCAGCTCAAACGAGCGGGTGGCCAGGTGCGGATGGCCGACGGGGTCCGGGTTCGTATTCGCGGAGACGTCGAGCTCTACACGAAACGGGCGCAACTGCAGATCAAGATGATCTCGATCGACCCGGTGTTCACCCTGGGCGATCTGGCCCTCCGGCGAGAAGAACTCATCGCTCGACTTCGAGAACTCGGCCTGCTCGACGCCAACGCCGCCCGTCCCCTTGCAATGCTCCCGTTGAGGGTGGCCCTGATCACCAGCCTGGGGAGCGCCGCACACGCAGATTTCATCGACGAGATCACGACCTCGGGCCATCCGTTCGAGCTGTTGTGCATCGACGCGCGCATGCAGGGAGTCGATGCCGAACAGAGCGTGTGCGCCGCCGTGGAGCTGGCCATCGAACACGCCGTGGAGTTGATCGCCATCGTTCGCGGAGGCGGGTCGGCCACCGATCTGTCCGCCTTCGACAGCGAACCCATCGCCCGCTGCATCGGTACCAGCCCCGTTCCCGTTTGGGTGGGGCTCGGCCACGAGACCGACCGGAGCATCGCCGACGAGATCGCTCAGTGTTCATGGAAGACCCCAACTGCGTGCGCCGCCGGAATCGTGGATCGGGTCTCGCTCGCCGTCTCGGGAGTCGAGGAACGAGCGGCGGCCCTCGTCGCTGGGGTCGGGCGACGCCTCGACAACGAACAACGCCGTCTGGACCAGCGTCGCCTCAACGTCGCCGTTCAGTCACGCATCAGCATCGACCGCTCGGGAGTAGCGCTGTCCACTCGCGCCAATCGCATCGCCCACCGAGCGACGACAGCCGTCATCACCGCCAACGATCAGCTCAATCGCGATGTCGCCCGGCTGGCGGCATTGTCTCGCCGCTCAGTGGATCACTCGTTGCATCGTCTGGAGCTCATCGATGTCTCCATCGCCGCCCGCGATCCGCGGCGTCTCTTGGCACAGGGGTGGGCCATCGCCCACGACCATGACGGTCGGTTGCTGCGAAGTGCCGACCAGGTGAACGTGGGCGAAACGGTGTCCATCACGCTCTCCCACGGCATCGTCACCACCGCAGTCACCGACATCGAACCCACTCCCGTTTTCGCGGTTCCCAGTCACACGAGTCCTGATCCTGCTTCCCCCGATCCCACCATCCCCGACTCGAATCGCCCCGATCCGAACGCCGCCTCACAAGGACCTCCGACCACATGAACGAAACCATTGGCTACGCCACCGCCATCGCCGAACTCGACGAGATTCTCGCCCGACTCGATGATGCCCAGCTCGACATCGATGAACTCGGCGATCACGTGGCACGCGCTGCCGAGCTGATCGCCATCTGCAGGACCCGAATCGACACCGCTCAGCTGCGGGTCACCGAGATCGTGGCCGGTCTCGATCAGTCGGATTCATCGACGACCTGACGCTGGCCACCGGCCGTCAAACCCCAACGACCCGGTTCCGGCCCGCCTCTTTCGCTTCGTACATCGCAGCGTCGGCACGCTGGAGCGAATCCTGGATCGTCTCCTCCCACAGCTTGCACTCGGTAGCGCCGATCGAGACGGTGAGACGCACCGGCCCATCGGGATGATCAATGACAGCATCGGCGATTCGCTCACGCAGTCGACTAGCCACCTCGTGAGCCAATCCCAGGCTGGTCCCGGGCATCACGACCGCGAACTCCTCGCCACCGACTCGACCCAAGACGTCGTCGGACCGGAGGCTCAGCTTGGCTTGGCGAGCGATGATCTTGATGGCCTCGTCGCCGGTGTGGTGACCGAACAGGTCGTTGATCCGTTTGAACTCATCTGCGTCGATCACCAGTACCGATACCGGGTGTCCCGTTCGACGCCCTTTGGAGAACTCGCGCTCCGACTCTTCGAAGAACGACCGTCGGTTGAGGAGATCTGTGAGCGCATCGTGGTTGGCCAGGTACTCCAACTCGTTCTGGAGTAGCGCTCGCTGCTCGATCTCCGTCTCGAGCGCCTGACGAGCTCGCTGCTGCTCGACGAACGCCACGAACTCCTCGCGGCGAGCACGTGACAACGTTGCGGACGTCGCCGCACCAACTGCCACGATGACCCCGATGGTCATCACCTCTTCGAAGCCGAGCGTCGGGCCGCCACGGATCGGCGAGAGCCCGAGCCCGATGTACACGAGTGACGCCACTCCGACGACCGCTGTGGCATGGACCACCCGATTCGGAATGAAGATGAACATGGCGAGCGACAGGATGGCGAACTGCAGGTTGTGGGTACTCAGTTGGTCCGGCACCACGATGCACACCATGAGAAACACCGACATTGCGACGATCTCGACGCCGGTGACGAGCGAGTAGTTGTACGACTCCTCGGGCGAGCGATGTACCCGCACCGCCACCATCAGGGCGCTCACCAAGACGATGCAGCGGAGCAGGATCATCACCAGCGCCGAACGTGTCCAGCCGAGGTAGACCACGTCCGACACTCCGAAGACGGGGTACAACAGACCGCCGAACGCCAGCGTTGCCACCAGCCGACGAGCGTCTCCGTGGAGGTGGTCCTTGCGGAATGACGACTCGTTCGCTGGATCGGCAAACTCACCGCTGAACAGACCAATCTTCATCGTGGTCGCGGAGTCGGCGTCGGGGCTCGTCGGCCGATCGATGCTCATGTGTGAGGTGTCGGCACATTCCTGTGCGGACTTTCGGAGAAATCGGCTGTCCACCTTCGGGTGATCTCAGCTACGACAAAGCCGTCGGGACCCTGTGCTCGGGTTGGTCCCCGGCTTCACGTCATGGTCGACTGTGTTCGTGAGCGCCAATTCCCCGAGCACCGACCCCGTTGCAGCCAACACGGTCGCATCCGAACCTGCTGGATCCGAACCTGTTGGATCGGAACCTGTTGGATCCACGGTCTCGGGCGAGCGGGCAGCATTGTCCCGTGACGGCATCGTCGACGTCGCTCGCGACATGGTCTCTGAGAACGGGTTGGACCGACTCTCGCTCAGGCGACTGGCATCTCGCTTGGGCGTCACAGCTCCCGCCCTCTACGCCCACGTGACCGACAAGTCCGACCTGTTGCGGGCGATCGCTGAAGAGGGATTTCATGACCTCGTCGGCCGATACCAGCTCATCGATTCCAGTGACCCGCTTCGCCGAGTTCGATTGCTGACCAGGGCGTACGTCGAACAGGCGCTCGCCGAGCCTGAGATCTTCCGGTTGATGTTCCTCTTCCGACCCAGCGAGATCGCCCTCAAATCGGTCGACAACGTGCTGGCGTCGGCAAGTACTGCATTCGAGATCCCTCTCCGGGCGGTGGCAGATGCTCAGGCCGCCGGACACATCGACCAGACTCGCGACCCGTTCCAGATCGGCTTGACCCTGTGGACCGTCGCCCACGGCGCCGCATCAGTGCTCCTCCTCGGCATGGACTTCTCCGACACCGCGCGCGACGAACTGATCGACTCGGTCATCGATGCCGCGTTGCGAGGACTCGCACCGCTCTGACCGAGTCATCACCAGACCGATGGTCCTGAAACACCTCGCTTGATTTCGGCCACAACCATCCGATGGGAGTGTTGGCGCTCTGCCGCCCGACACTCATGACTGCGCTCCTCATGCCTTCTCCGACGCCATCTCCAAAGGCCAACGGCACCGGCCCGGTGCCCGGGGGGTTCGCGGCCGCGCCGAGGGGCGGCGCCGAGGCAATGGGTCTCGACGAGATGATCACGGCGCTGCGAACGATTCCCCATGGGGGCATCGACGACACCGCACGAAACCTTGCCCTGCCGCCCCAGATCCGCGCAACGATCTCCCCGCTGATCATGTCGATGCGGTGGGCCGCCGCGATGTTCGGAATGATCTTCGGTACCAAGGCCGCACTGACCGGCGATCTCGACGTGGTGTTCTCGCTGGGGGTGTGTCTGTTCCTCACGACGTGGCGCACCACCCTCCCGATCAAGCTCGCCTCGCGCCGGACCGCCGACCGAATGGTGGCGTTCACCGACACCGCATTGTTCGCCATGGCAGCCGGATTCTCCGGGGGCCCACGAAGCCCGTTCGTGTTCTGCGTCATCACGGCGGTGGCAGTGGCAGCGTTCGGATGGGGGTACCTGTCGGGGTTCGTCGCCATGTTCTGTGGGGTCGGCGCGATGATCATGGGAATGGCGCTGCACGGGAGCATCCCGGGCGTCGGCGACCGACTCTCGTTGTCGATCGCCGGGGCGTTTCTGGTTGCGGTGCTCATCCCCGGCCTGATCCGCTCGGCGTTGCTCGACGTCGAACGGCGGCGCATCCAGATCACCGGCCGGCTCGATGCGCTGGTCGAGACCAACGACCTCCTGACGATGTTGAACGCGCTGGCGCGCACGCTGCCGACCTCGCTCAACCTGCGCGAAGCGCTCGACAACGCCCACCTACAGATCTCACAGACCTTTCATCCGAGTGTGGTGTGTCTGATGGAGCTCGACGAGACGTCGGACGAGTGGGTCCCCAAACTGGCCGAGGGCTGCGTCCTGAAGCCGTCGAGCGAATCCTCGGAGCTCCCCGGCCCGTTGCGTCGGGTGATGAATCAACCAGACCCTCAGCTCGCGGTCGATCTGACAGACACCGGACAGAGCATCTCGCCGAATTCCGGAAGCGGACTGTACGTGCGACTCCATACGCGAAATCGGACTGTGGGACTACTCGGTATCGAGCACCCCGAGCCCGGCCACTTCGCCGAACGAGACGTCCGACTTCTGGCCGGGATGGCCGACGTGCTCGCTCTCTCGCTCGACAACGCCCGATGGTTCGGCCGGCTGCGGTCCCTGGGTGCAGAACAAGAGCGGACCCGCATTGCCCGCGACCTCCACGATCGACTGGGCCAGTGGCTGACTTACATCAGCTTCGAACTCGAGCGAATCATCACTGGTGAGGACACGTCGACCCCAGAACTCTCCCGCCTCTACGGCGATGTGCAGACGGCGCTCGACGAACTCCGTGAGACGCTGCGCCAGCTTCGAAGTGGCGTCACCGAAGATCAGCCGCTGTCCCGTGTGGGTAAGGAGATCGTCGACCGCTTCACCGAGCGAACCGAGGTGGAGGTCAGCTGGTCCGTGACTGATCCCGAGCAGTCCCTCCCCGTTCCCATCGAGAACGAGTTACTCAGGATCCTGCAGGAATCGCTGTCCAACATCGACAAACACGCCCAAGCGCGACACGTCGACGTGGTGTGGCAAGTCATCGACGGGCGTGGTGTCCTTACAGTCACCGACGACGGTCGTGGCTTCGATGCCGCGACAGGTGTGCGTGACAGCGCCTACGGTCTGGTGGGTATGAGGGAACGTGCCGATGTCATCGGGGCTCGACTGACGATTGAGAGTTCGCCGGGCCACGGGACGACGATCGTGGTGACGGCTGGATCCTCGTCAGACTCCCGAAGCACATGAGTCGGGTCACATGATCGAATCAAATGAGGGCACCATGCTGAGAATCCTGCTCTGCGACGACCACAAGATCCTGCGAGAAGGCATCCGTCGTGGGCTCGAGTCCGCTGGCGAGGAAGTGGTCGGCGAAGCAACCAACGGCGAGGAAGCCATCGAGCTCGCTCGGATCACGGTGCCCGATGTGGTCTTGATGGATCTCTCCATGCCAATCCTCGATGGTGTGTCCGCCACGAAACGGATCGTCGATGATCGTCCCGAAACGCGGGTCGTCGTGCTCACGATGCACGACGATGCCAATCGCACACGCGCCGCGATTGCGGCTGGGGCGTGCGGGTATCTGACGAAAGGCACATCGTTCAGCCAAGTGCTCGACACCATTCGCCTGGCAGCCGCTGGCGAAACCGTGCTCTCGCCACAACTGGCCGTGGCGATGCTGGCGGCGGCCCAAGAAGCAGCCGAGCGCGAACTCCTCCTGTCCGAACGACAGATCGAGATCCTTCAGCAGATCGCCAACGGACTGGGCACGAAACAGGTCGCCCGCGACCTGGGTATCACCCAGAAGACGGTGCACAACCACCTCAACGCCATCTACCGCCGATTGGACACCCAGAGCCTCACCCAGGCGGTGCTCGCCGCCGTTCGGTTGGGCATCATCGACCTCGGGCGAGAATCAGCGCCCGCCTGAGAGAAACAATTTCTGGAAGGCCCGGGTAGTTCTCCTCATGCGGCGGCGGCATGTGCCGACCGATACTTGATTCGTCACCCGAACGGAATGCCCCCGTGGATCTCACCCCACTTGCCAAATTGATCGCCTCGGTTGTCGCCAAACTGGCCTCGTTCCGCGTGATCATGGCGGTGGTCACGTCGACGGCAGTCACAGCCTCGGTGACCGGCCCTCTCGCCATCCAGGCCATCAACGCGCGGGACCTCGAGACCACGGCACCGCCCACGACCATCGTGGCCGTCAACGGCTCCATCTCGCCCGACGGGCCGCGCCCGACGATCATCGCCACCACGTCGACGACCTCGACGACGACGAGCACCACCACCTCGACGACCACCACGCTGCCGCCGATACCGACCACTCGCCCCCGTGTGATTCCGCCGGGGCCGACCGTCCCACCCCCGACGATTCCGCCCCCCACCCCGACCACGATTCAGGCGCCCGTGTTGACGCCATTTGTGAGCGTCTCGGTGTCACCTGAGCGCACCGAGTCGTCGTTGCTCGACGGCACGCGCATCACTGGCGACGTCTACGTGTTCTTCGCCAGGAACGCTTCGGCTGTGAGCTGGTATCTCGACGGCACCGAAGCCGACAACCTGGCCGGGGTCGCCACCAAGACACCGTTCGACTATCGCGTGGATGCCAACCAGATCCCCGCGCCGCTGGCGACGCGCACGCTCACCAATGGGGTCCACAAGATCATCGCCAAAGTGAAGAGCGTCAGTTCCGCCGTGGAGGAAATCTTCATCGCCACCTTCGAGGTCACCAATACCAAGTGAGCTGCCCTAACCTTGCCAGCGGCGATCAATCGTCCGAGCGCAGAGGAGCGGGAGATGGCCGAATATCACGGGCCCACTATCCATGGAACGGTGTCGCCCGGATTCGAGGCAGTCGCTGAGGCATTCCAAGCCAACTTCGACCAGCACGGTGACGTTGGGGCCGGGTGTTCGGTTTTCATCGGAGGGACGAGCGTCGTCGACCTCGTGGGTGGATTCACGGCCAGCGGATCGACCTTCGATGCCAACTCGCTGGCGCTGGTGTTTTCCGTGACCAAGGGTGCGACCGCCATGTGCGCCCATCTACTGGCGCAGCGCGGCGAACTCGATCTCGACGCCCCCGTCTCCGCCTACTGGCCCGAGTTCGCTGCCCAGGGCAAGGGTGACATCCCGGTGTCATGGCTGCTGTGCCACAAGTCCGGACTGATCGATGTCGACGGTCCCATGAGCTACGCCGATGCACTGGCGTGGGATCCGGTTGTCCAAGCGCTAGCGGCTTCAGAACCGGTCTGGGAATCCGGCACCAAACACGGCTACCACGCCGTGACCTATGGCTGGTTGGTTGGCGAGATCGTTCGTCGTGTGTCGGGACGAAGCCTCGGCACGTTCTTCGCCGAGGAGATCGCTGGCCCGCTGGGTGCCGACATCCACATCGGTCTGAACGACGCCGATCACGGCCGCGTGTCGAGACTCATCCCCGCCAGTGCACCCCCAGCGTTTCTGGCAAGTGACGACGCTGGGATCGAAGGACCCAGCACGCTGATCGAGATGCTGGACCGTCTCCTCGGACCAGGAAATCTGGCCGGCAAGGCGCTGTCGGCCCCGGCCGGCGCGTTCGCGGACGAAGGCATCTGGAACGATCCCGACATGTGGCGAGCCGAGATCGGTGCTGCCAATGCCATCTGTACGGCGAAAGGTCTGGCCACGATCTACTCCGCGATGGTCGCCGAGACACACGGCCAGCGGCTGTTGTCTCCTGACACCGTCGAGCGAGCGCGAGCTGTCCAGACTGACGGCGGCGACGAAGTGCTCATCATCCCGATCCCGTTCGGGTTGGGCTTCATGCGCAACTCGATGTTCAGCCCCCTCGGCTACGACGGCGCATTCGGGCACTACGGCGCCGGAGGTTCGCTCGGCTTCGCGGTGCCGGAGCTCGAATTGTCGTTCGGGTATGTCACCAACTCGATGCAGATGGGCATCGCCGGCGACCCCCGATCCAAGGGTCTCATCGATGCGGTCGTAGCGTCGGTGCAAAGCTGAGTGCCGGTGCCCTCCGATCCGATCATCGAGGCGCAACGCCGCCGTACGTTCGCCATCATCAGCCATCCCGACGCTGGCAAGACCACACTGACTGAGAAGTTCCTGCTCTACGGCGGCGCGCTCGCCAAAGAAGCGGGGTCGGTCAAGGCCCGTTCCGACCGTCGTTCGGCCACGTCTGACTGGATGGCGCTCGAGCAACAGCGAGGGATCTCCATCACCTCGACCGTCCTGCAGTTCCCCTACCGCGATTGCGTCATCAACCTGTTGGACACCCCTGGACACAAGGACTTCTCCGAGGACACCTATCGGGTGCTCACAGCTGCTGACGCGGCAGTGATGGTGCTCGATTCGGCCAAGGGCATCGAGCCGCAGACCCTCAAACTCTTCGAGGTGTGCCGGGCCCGCGGAATCCCCCTCCTGACGTTTCTCAACAAGTGGGATCGACCCGGCCTCGACGGCATCGAGTTGCTCGACGAGATCGAGAAGAAGATCGGGCTCCAGCCGGCTCCGGTGACGTGGCCGGTCGGCATCGCGGGGGACTTCCGCGGCGTCATCGACGCCCGAGATGGGAGCTACACCCGCTTCTCCCGGACGGCTCGCGGCGCCACGATGGCACCCGAGGAGGACGTCGACCCCGAGCGCGCCGCACGCGAGGAAGGAGCGTCATGGTCGACCGCCCGAGACGAGATCGACCTCTTCGAGGCGACGGGACAGACCTACGACGAGGAACTCTTCCTCGGTGGCGAGCAGACGCCGACGTTCGTCGGGTCCGCCATGACCAATTTCGGGGTCGGCAAGCTGCTCGACGCCATCGTCGACCTGGTTCCGCCACCCACGCCGCGTACCGATGTCGACGGCACCCCCCGACCACTCGATGCACCCCTCGCCGGGTTCGTGTTCAAGGTGCAGGCCAACATGGATCCCTCGCATCGGGACCGGATCGCCTTCATGCGGATCTGTTCCGGTCGGTTCGAACGCGGCATGGTGGTGACCCACGCCCGGACCGGTAAACCATTCGCCACCAAGTACGCCCACCAGGTCTTCGGCCAGGACCGCGAGACGATCGACGAAGCTTTTCCCGGCGATGTCGTCGGGTTGGTCAACGCCACTGACGTACGAGTCGGCGACTCGCTTTTTGCATCGGTCCCGGTCGAGTTCCCCGCCATTCCGACGTTCGCGCCGGAGTTCTTCACCACCGCCCGGTCGAAGGACACCAGCCGGTTCAAGCAGTTCCGCCGCGGCATCGCCCAGCTCGACGAGGAGGGTGTGGTGCAGGTGTTGCGCGATCGCGATCTCGGCGATCAGGCGCCGATCCTCGCTGCCGTCGGGCCGATGCAGTTCGAGGTGGTGCAGTACCGGCTGGAGAATGAGTTCGGCGCCCCGGTCGAGTTGAACACCACCTCGTATTCGGTGGCACGACGAACCGACGAGGCGAGTCGGGACCGGCTGCGCTCCATGCGGGGCGTCGATGTGTACGACCGATCCGATGGTGCACTGATCGCGCTGTTCGAGAGTTCATACTGGTTGGACCGACTCATCGCTGATGAGCCTGAACTGGTGCTCGAGAAGCTGGTCGCCGAAGGAGCTCTTCGACAATGACGAATGAATCCGAAGACCGCGACGGTTTTCGCAACACTGACACCGCTGAAGTCCGCATCCGCGCAGCGCTCGCCGAAGAACTCGCCGAACCAGCCGTGATCGATCAGACGCGTCCCGCGCCCCCAGCCCTCCCGCCCAGCCGCGACTCGTTCCGTCGGAGTCGTCGCACACGCCGATGGCGTCGGCGGGCCGGCGTCGGGTTCATGATGGTGGGCGTGTCGCTCATGGTGCTGGGCTCGATCTTCGTGCTCTCCGAGCAGACGACCGAACCGTCAGACCCCGTCGGGGTCGAGGGCGTCACGACCATCCGAGACGCCACGGTTCCGACGAGCGACCCGGCGGCACCGTTCGCGATCGAACGAACGGACCCGACTGACACCATCGATCCCACTGCGATCGACCCCGCCCAGGACCTGCCACTACCAACGGGGCCAACACCCACCGCAGCCGCTCCGACAACTCCACCGAAGCCCACCACCACGAAGAAACCATCCAAGAGCGCCACCACCACGGCTCCCGTCCGCGTCGGCTGATACCGGGTTGGCCGATACCGGTTGGCCGAGGCTCTCACCGAGACCGGTAGAGTGACTGGCTGACACCCGGGGGTGTAGCTCAGTTGGCTAGAGCGCTGCCTTTGCAAGGCAGATGTCGTCGGTTCGAATCCGGTCACCTCCACCATCGCACCGTTCTGGCTTTTTTGGGGTCAGGTCCAGTAGTCGGCCATGAGTTCGTGCGACCACGCCGGCTGACGCACCTCACCTCTCGGTCCGAACTCCACCATGTGCGGCTTGATGTCGAGCACTGGCGTGCCATCGATGGCGTCGAGGCCCCTCACCACGACATCCAACCCGTTCACCGACACCAGATCGCAGGTGGTGATCCCGATCCGGTTCGGGCGCGCCTTCGCTCGTTGGGCGAAGATTCCCACCACGGGCCAGTCCTCGCGGCCTCGTGGATGTCGGGCGCCGAGATTGACCGATGACTCGTCGACACCGTGAAAGACGAACACCACCTCGAGGTGACTGAAGTCTGCGAGCCCCGCCACGACGTCGGGGGTGAACCGACTGCCATCGAGCGAAATGGTCGCCTCGACCGACGCCCAGTGGTCGTCGACGGCCTCGGCGCGGCCGCCGACCACCGAACCGATCGGCAGCATGGAGATGGATTCGGTGGGGTTCACCACCGCAGCTTGGACCACCCCCGACGATTCCGCCACCGTCCTGGCCTAGCGTGGCCCCGATGCAAGGGGTTGGTTCGGGGCAGCGGGCGGCGAACCGTCGCCTCGCTCAGCAACAGTCCCACCGACGTCGGGTGTTCCTGATTCGTCGACTCGGCGTGGGAGTGGTGCTCGCGGTGGTGGCGCTCGTCGCCTGGGTGAGCTTCGCCAGCGAAGATGCCACCGACAACCGCCCCGTCAGCGCCTCGAAAGCCGCTGGTGCGCAGGATTCGATGGCGCCGCCCACGACCCCGGTGGACGCTAGCGTCCTCAGCGATCCGACCCGATCGGGGATGCCCTACGGAACCACCGTCTCTGGACTGCTCACCTTCCGTGGCAATCCGACACGGAGCTACTACGGCCAAGGGCCGGTTCCCGGTGCGCCGAAGGTCGACTGGTTCTACCCGAACGGGGGCGGCATGTGTTCGACGTCCACCGCCAAGGGCGAGACCAAGCAATGGTGCGGCTCGGGTTGGACGGGCCAACCAGCCGTCTTCGAGCGCGGCGGTCGAACCTGGGTCGTGTTCGGCGCGTACGACCGGGCGGTGCACTTCATCGATGCCGACACCGGCGAGGACATTCTGGCGCCCTTCCCGACCGGCGACATCATCAAAGGGTCGGTAACGGTTGATCCCGACGGCTTCCCGCTCATCTACACCGGGAGCCGCGACAATTTCTATCGGGTGATCTCCATCGACCAGCCGGGCGACGCCGAGGAGCTCTGGAAGCTCTCGGCGACGGCGGTGTCACCGACACTGTGGAACAACGACTGGGACGGGTCCGGGCTCGTGCTCGACGACTACCTGCTCGAAGGCGGCGAGAACAGCCAATTCCACATGGCGAAACTGAATCGCGCCTACGGGGCCGATGGCTTGGTCACGGTCGATCCGGAACTGGTTTTCCACACTCCCAGCTGGGACGCCCAGGTCACCAAGGATCTTGCTGGCAATCGCGATTCGGAGATGTCGATCGAGAACTCCGTGGCCGTCTGGAAAGACACCGTCTACTTCTCCAATTCGGGTGGGCTCGTCCAAGGCTGGGATCTGGCTCCCGTTCGGACGGGGGGCACCCCGAGAAGGACGTTCCGTTTCTGGACAGGCGACGATCAGGATGCCTCCATCGTCATCGACTCCGACGGGTTCCTCTACGCCGCTGTCGAGTACGAGCGATCGAACGCCCGGGCGAAGGAAGTCGGCCAGCTCATCAAGCTCGACCCGACCAGACCCGACGATCCCATTGTGTGGAGCGTGAAGGATCAGGAGACCAGCCCCGCCGGGATCTGGTCGACCCCTGCCATCTGGAAGGACCTCGTGATCACCACCACCGACGGCGGTCGAGTGATGGGGATCGATCGGGCGACGGGCGACATTCGCTGGACCAAGCGGCTGCCCGGTCCGGTCTGGCAGTCCCCCGTCGTGGTGGATGACGTCCTCATCCAAGGGGACTGCAACGGCATGCTCCACGGCTACTCGTTGGCCGACACTTTGATGGATCCACCGGAGGTGTGGTCGCTCGACCTCGGCGGTTGCATCGAGTCCACCCCTGCCGTGTGGAAGGGGCGCATCTACGTGGGAACCAGGGCTGGCCGATTCTTCGCCATGTCCGACGACGGCACGCTCATCTCTCCGACGGCCGGCACGGCGGGCGGCACCGGCGGCGATTGACGACGCTGTCGGCCTCAGTCGGGTCGACCCAACTTCACCAGCCGTTCCGACTCTTCCCAGAGTCGGCGAGCTTCTCCCGGCCGTTTCGCCCAGGGCGCCGTTCGGGCCACCTTGGAGCTCGCCCAGTAACGCCCGGTGATCTGGCCAGCCTCGCGGGAGGTCGCCAGGTGGATCGAAGTCTGAGCGCCTTGCTCCGGAGTGATCGTCATGACCTCGCCGGCCTGCACCATCAGCTTGGAGATGCCACCCGTGTCGCCATCCTTGCCGAACTCGCTCCGGACCACTCCCGGGTGCAATGCGTTGGAGACCACGCCGTCCGCTTTCCAACGAGTGGACAGCTCCTGGGTGAACAAGATGTTGGCAAGCTTCGACCGGCAGTAGGTCAACCATCCGTTGTAGAAACGCGAGGATTGCAGGTCACCGAACGCCAAGCCCCCGATGGCACCCCAATGACCCATCGAGCTGAGGTTGATGACTCGAGGTGCGTCGGCGGCGACGATTTTGTCGCGCAGGAGCGTGGTGAGCAGGAAGTGCCCGAGATGGTTCACGCCGAACTGGGTTTCGAAGCCCTCCGTCGTCGTCGTCCGCTTGGACAAGATCAGTCCTGCGTTGTTGATGAGCACATCGATGCACGGCAGGTTGGATTCAAGCTCGTTCACTGCATAACGGATCGAGTCGAAGCTCGACAGATCCAGGGCGATCGAGTCGACGAGGTCACTCCCCGACCGCGCTCTGATCTCGCCGAGCGCGTGCTCGGCCTTCGTCGGGTTCCGACAGGCGATCACCACATGGTCGCCACCTCGTGCCAACGCCACCGCCGTCTCCAGACCGATCCCCGTGTTCGCACCCGTGATGACTACATGTCGTGTCTCGTCGCCGCTCATGGCCTCAGCTTGCCACGTCCCCTTGACGGTGATGCTCTCCCCACCGCGGGTCGGTCGGCTGCGGCTCGCCTCACTCCGACGTGACAGGCTGGTCGCTATGTCCACTCGTCCAGCGACTCCGCCGTCGACGAGCGACCTGATCGGGGTGAGCCCGCTCAGAATGATCGCGCGAGGAGTCGTTCACCGATGTCCGGTCTGCGGGGGCGGCCACGTGATTCGCAGATGGTTCGGCGTCGTCGAGCGATGCCCCGCCTGCGACTTGGTCTTTGAACGTATCGAGGGCCACGAGATCGGCTACATCGGGCTGAACACCATGGTGACGTTCGCGTCGACGTTCGTGGTGCTGCTGGTGGGGACCATCCTGATGGTGCCCAATGTCCGTCCGTGGCCGCTGGTGATCGCCGCCATCATTCCCGCTGCCGTGTTCCCAATCCTGTTGTTGCCGTCGTGTCGGATGGCGTGGACCGGAATCGACTTGGCGCTCCGGCCGATCGAACCCGACGAGATCGACCCGCGATTCCTGGTGACGTGAGGTCCGCCCAGAGGGCCGTCAGCTGTACATCGCCTCGATCTCGGCAGCGAAATGGACGTTCACTCCGCGGCGCTTGAGCTTGGATGTCGGGGTGAGCAGCTCGGAATCGGGCATCCACTCCTCGCCCAGCACCGTGACCTTCTTGACTCGTTCGGCGTTGTTGAACCCCGACATGGCCTCGGCCAGGCCTGCCTCGATCTCAGCAACAACGACCGGATCCTCGGCCAGCTCGGCGAGGGTCTTGCCGGTGACGCCGTGTTGTTCTGCCCACAGGGGTGCGATCTCGGAGTCCAATACGACCAGCGCAGAGACAAACGGTCGACTGTCACCGATGGCCGCCGCTTGGCCGACCAGCGGGATCGTCTTGAGCGCCGCTTCGAGGTTGGCGGGGCTGATGTTCTTGCCGCCCGCCGTGATGATCAGCTCCTTCTTGCGGTCGACGATCTTGACGTAGCCATCGGCATCCATCTCACCGATGTCGCCTGAGTGGAGCCATCCGTCGGCATCGAGCGCCTCGGCGGTCTTGTCGGGATCGTTCAGGTAACCGACGAAGACATTGCCACCGCGACAGCAGACCTCGCCGTCCTCGGCAATCTTGACCTCGACACCGGCACAAGCCTGACCCACCGTTCCAACCCTCGGCTTCCACGCCGTGAGGCACATCGGACCCGAGTTCTCGCTCATGCCGTAGACCTCGCTCAACGGCACGCCGATCGCCCGGAACCACCGGATCATGTCCGCAGGAATGGGGGCGGCACCGGTGATGGCCATGTCGAGTTCGTCCATCCCGACGAGCCCACGGATCGTGGCGAAGGCCACGTCATCGAGGAAGGCATAGGTGTCGAGTTGCTCCTGAGTCGCCGTGCCCGCGGCCATTGCTTCGGTGATGGGAATCGCCGCCGCCACTGCCTCGTTGACCTTCTGCAACTTCTCGGGATCGGCAGCGAGTGCTGCGTGGATCCCGCCGTAGATCTTCTCCCACACACGGGGGACGCCGAACAAAATGTTGGGCTTGACCTCACGGGCATAGGCAGCGATCTGGCCGGGCTCCGGACAGCTGGAGATCTCGTAGCCGAGAAAGGCGCCCGTGTAATAGCTGGTCATTCGCTCGGCGATGTGCGCCATCGGCAGGTAGGAGACGACCCGCTTGCCCAGGGTGTCCGGGAGCTCCAGCGTCTCGCGGAGGCTCTCGACCGTCCAGCAGATGTTCGAGTGGCTGAGCATCACGCCTTTGGGATTGCCCGTTGTGCCGGACGTGTAGATGATGGTGGCGAGATCGTCGGGCTTGGCGGTGCCGGCCTCGGCCACGAGGTCCATTCGATCACCACTGCACAACGTCGACCACTGCACGACGTCGGGTCCGGCGAGGCCTTGGGGGTCGGACAGGATCACCATCTGGTTGAGTGCGGGCAGCTCTTCGCTGACCTTGAGGAAGCGTTCGAGAAACCCGTGGTCCTCCAACACGGCGACGGTGGCCCCACAGTGCGATGTGAGATAAACGATCTGTTCCGGCGACGACGAGTTGTAAATCGACACCGGTGTTCCACCACAGAACAACACGGCCATGTCGATGATGTGGAACTCAGGGATGTTGCGCATCATCAGGACGACTCGATCGCCGTGGCCGACACCGAGCTTCTTCAGGCCTGCTGCGACTGTGGCGACATCGTGGGCGAATTGTTCGTAGGTCCATTCCCTCCAGGACCCGTCTTCGTTCATCGAACGGAGGGCGACGAGATCACCGTGAGCTGCGACCGTGCGGAGAAACTCGGTACACACGTTGCGACCCTCGATCCGCGCATGGATCTCCTCGTTGGTGCTGGTGCTCATCGTGTCCCCTTGGTCAGCCGTGCCGTGACCCTCGTCACAGCGATGTGATGGGCATGCTACCTGCGGTCGCCCGACCATTGGCTGCAGCCCGAGCAGCTGGCGTCGTCGTCTGAGAGCACTCACCTCCCCTACGGGGATACGATCCGTCCGTCTCATGTCCGCCCGAACCCCGCCTGCCGCACCACCACGCATCGAGGGCTTCGACCGCTTGGAACGAATCGGGAGCGGTGCGTACGCCACGGTCTACCGAGCCATCCAACTCGACCTTGATCGACCTGTGGCCATCAAGGTCCTCGAGATCACGCCCGGGGTCGACCATCGTCGGCTCCAAGATCAGTTCGACGCCGAGCGTCGTACCCTCGGTCGACTCACGGGTGTCCCAGGCGTCGTTGACGTCCACCTGACGACCTTCGCGATCGATGGGCGGCCCGCCATCGTGATGGAACTGATGGCGACGTCGCTGTCGGCGCGGCTCCGACGCGAGGGTTCGCTGTGCGGCGATGAGGTGATCCGGACGGGTATCCGTCTCGCCCATGCCTTGGCGCTCGCTCATGACCGTGGCGTCTTTCACCGCGACATCAAGCCGTCGAACGTCCTGCAGGCACCCGATGGTCGTGTCGAGCTCGCCGATTTTGGGGTCGCGGCGCTCCACCTCCAGGCGGGGGGGTTGGCCGACACCGGCGCGGGTTCGCCCGAGCACTGCTCACCGGAGCGGCTGACTGCCGAGGGAGGTCCGATCGAGCTGGGGCCGTCCGATGTGTATTCCCTGGCCTCGACGCTCTACCAACTCGTCACCGGCCAACCGCCGTACGGGAACCGCCACGGAGAAGGTGGGATCGACGGGTTGATCCTGCGAGTGACACGGAGCCCGATGCCGCTGGTGACTCGGCCAGACATCAATCCGGCCCTGATGGTCGCGTTGTCGGTCGGGCTCGCCAAGAACCCGTTGGACCGCTATGGCTCGTCGGCTGAGTTCTCCACCGCGTTGGCCGCACTCACCGACGGCGCCGTTCACGAGGTGGGGCCGTCGTCGACATTCCTCAGCGGCCTTTCGTCGCCCGCGGTCGCCTCCGCACCGGTACACCTTGAACCACCCTCCGACCTCTCCACCGTCAGCGCCTCGGTCGGCACTGACATGCAGAATCGATCGACGAGGGGACACAACCCGATGGTCGGCAGCGAGTTCGACGACGAAACGACGATCCAGCCGGTGGCCATCCCGTTGACCGGGCCGATTGCGGACACGCTCCGACGCGAGCGTGCCCAGCATGCTCGGAGTCAGTCGATACGACGTCGGGCCATCGTCGTTGTCGTGATGGTGATCGTGATCGCCGCGTTGGCGGCGGGCCTCTGGGTCAGGCTTCGCCACACCTCGTCGTCCGCGAATGGACCGACACCACGCAGTGAACTGACCGCCAGATCTCTCGGGCTGGCTCGCCCGTATTGACCTGCAGCGAACCGAGTCGGCAAACTCTTGACCGACCGGTCTAGTTCGTTCGATCAGGCCAGGACACAACAGGTCGGAACCTCCGGCCACAACAAGGAGTTCCCATGCCTACTGCAGTCATCGTCGACGCCGTCCGCACCGCCGGCGGCAAGCGCAACGGCGGCCTCGCCGGCTGGCACCCAGCCGATCTTGCCGCTGAGGTGCTCAAGGCCCTCGCCACCCGCAATGACCTCGATCCCGCTCTCATCGACGACGTGATCATGGGCTGCGTCATGCAGACCGGTGCCCAATCGTTGAACGTCGGACGCAACGCCGTTCTCGGCGCCGGGTTCCCTGAGTCCGTGCCCGCCACCACTATTGACCGCCAGTGCGGCTCATCGCAGCAGTCGGCCCACTTCGCGGCCCAAGGCGTCATTGCCGGCGCGTACGACGTCGTGATCGCCGCCGGTGTCGAGGTCATGAGCCTCGTCCCGATGGGTGGTTCGATCGGTTCCGGGATGGGTTTCCCCTTCGGCGAAGCCGCCATGGCGCGCTACGCCAACGTCGAGTTGATGGAAGGCCACAAGGGCCTCGTCGGCCAGGGCATCTCGGCTGAGATCATCGCCAACCGCTGGGACCTCTCCCGCGACGACCTCGATGCGTTCGGCGCCCAGTCGCAGGCTCGTGCGCTCACCGCCACCGAGGAAGGCCGCTTCGACAACGAGATCATCCCCGTCGTCTCGAAGATTCGCGACAAGGAATCCGGCGAGGTCAAGGTCCTCGACACCATGGTCACCCGCGACGAGGGCATCCGCCCTGGAACCACGGCCGAAACCCTCGGCAACCTCAAGCCCGCATTCCTGCCCGATGGCAAGGTCACTGCTGGCAACTCCAGCCAGATCACCGACGGCGCGTCCGCCATGTTGATCATGAGCGAAGAGAAGGCTGCTGAGCTGGGGCTCACCCCCCGGGCCAGGTTCCACACCTTCGCCCTGGCCGGCGTCGACCCAGTCACCATGCTCACCGGTCCGATTCCCTCGACCGCCAAGGCGCTCGCCAAGTCCGGGCTCTCCATGGACGACATCGACCTGTTCGAGGTCAACGAGGCGTTCGCATCGGTCGTGTTGTCCTGGCAGAAGGAGCACAACGCCGACATGTCGAAAGTCAACGTCAACGGCGGCGCCATTGCGCTCGGCCATCCCCTCGGATGCTCTGGCACCAAGCTCATGGCAACGCTGTTGAACGAACTCGAGCGCACGGGTGGCCGCTACGGCCTCCAGACGATGTGCGAGGGCGGCGGCATGGCCAACGCCACCATCATCGAGCGCCTCGGCTGAGCCACTCGCTTCGATCGAACCGCGCACCCTCAACCACCCCAGGGGTGCTTGAGGGTGCGCGGTTCGTGGTTTTGGCCTCATGTGATTGACTTCGCCTATGAACCGCAACCGGATCATCGGCCTGCTCGTGGGGGTGGCTGCGGTGTTCGCTCTCTCGAGGATCTTCAACACGTCCGCTGGCCAGACAACTGTTGCGGTGATCGCCATCGCCATCATCGTCTCGATCGGGTTGAAGATGATCGGCGGGCTCGCAGAACCAGTGCCCGAGCCGCTCGAGGCCGGTCTGTTGCGCAAGGTCAAGCTCACGTACCGATGCTCCATCTGCGGAGCAGAAGTTCGCATGACTGTTGCTCCCACGGAGGATCCCGACGCTCCACGCCACTGCCTCGAGGACATGGAGCTCGTCACACCGATCGAGTGATCGTGACACCCCGTGACGATGACCAGCCTGCGTCAGCCCCCTCTGAGTGACTTCGGGGTACGAACTCGCAGTGGAGTTTTCCCCAGACTGTGGATAACCCTGGGGAAGATCACATCGATGCAACTTGACGGACATCCAACCGCCACTCGATCGTCACTTGGGCAACACCCGTTCAGACAATGTCGTCAGCGGTATTGGGTGGCGGTGATGATGCCGAAGAGGATGGCACCGAGCCCACCCACGAGATACCAGCCATCGGGCGCGCCTGGCATCACACCGGTGTAGTTCAGGAAGATCAACAACACGCCCACGCCGAAGAAGACGAACATCAGCACCGGGACCCACATCGGGCTGGGCATCTGCGCCTTGGTCAGGCTCGGCGGGGTGTATCGGGTTGAGGCGTGAGGCGCGTCGGGCGCGGCGTCGCCGGCCCCCTTGCGCTCGGCCGCCGCGGCCGCCACCTTGGGATTTCCGGATCGCACCGACGAGGAACTCGTCGCTCCAGCTTCGATTCGTCGTTTCGTCGGCTTGGCCACGGAGCCAAGGATAGGCGACGGACCCTCGTCGGCCAGCAACTACCCTTCCGACGTGGCACGCATCCTCGTGATCGACAACTACGACTCGTTCGTCTACAACCTCGTTCAGTACCTGGGCGAGGCCGGCGCCGAGCCGATCGTGCACCGACACGACGCCATCGACCTCGATGGAGTGGTCGCACTCGAACCTGACGGAATCTTGATCTCCCCGGGACCAGGAACACCCGCCGATGCCGGTCTGTCGAACGTGCTGATCCGTGACTGGTCCGCCCGGGTGCCCGTGTTCGGCGTCTGTCTCGGCATGCAATGCATGGGTGAAGTGTTCGGCGGAACGGTGGTGCGAGCGCCTCAGGTCGTTCACGGCAAGACCAGCCTGATCCACCATGGCGGGCTCGGCGTGTTCGAAGGCCTCCCGTCGCCCCTCGAGGCCACCCGCTACCACTCCCTCGTCGTCGACCGCGACACCTTGCCGGAGACGCTGGAGATCACCGCTGAGACTGACGACGGACTGATCATGGGCCTCAGACATCGCACTCTCGAGGTCGAAGGGGTGCAGTTCCACCCGGAGTCGATCCTCACCGTCGGGGGCCACACCATGGTCGAGACCTTCCTCGCTCGGTGCAACTGATCCTCAGATCAGCCTGACCCGAAGCGGCTCGGATCCAGCGGGCAGCTCGGGTTCAGCGAGGCGCCACGGTCGTGGGGATCATGGGTGCGGTCGGCGGTGGTGGTGCGCCCGAGGAGGACACCGTGATCGTCACCGTCACGCCCGAGGTGACCGGCGAGCCACCGGGTATCGACTGCGCCGTCACCTTCCCATCGTTGGGGTCACCGGCGCCGACTGCCACCACGACGACACGGGCACCCAGTCCGAGCGCTCTCAGCGCTGCTTCGGCCGACGCTTGGCGGGCTCCCACGAGATACGGCACCCGATAGGTCGGCGGGCTCCCGACGACGGTGAGTTTGACCGGGTAATCGCGGGCAACGGGGGTTCCGGGTGGGGGATCGCTCGCCGTCACGGTCCCCTCGGGTTGATCCTTTGATGACACCTTGGTGATCGTGCCGATCCCGAAGCCGCCACGACCGAGGTCGACCATGACGTTGTTGATGTTCGCGCCCACGACCGTCGGCACGTTTCGCAGCGGCGGCCCCGCGGACACGGTGAGCAGAACCGGGGATCCGTCGATCACCTTCTGCCCAGCTGACGGGGACATCAAGAGGACTTCCCCCAGCGGGACGGTATCCGATGCCACTGACGCCAGCGATGCGGAGAATCCACTCGACGTCAGGGCGACCTGAGCATCGGTGCCCTGCTGGCCGACGACGTCTGGGATCGGTTGGCCGGAGCGGCCATCGCTCACTCGTATGGTCACGATGTCGCCCTGTTCGACCTTGGCCCCCGCATCGGGCCGTTGACCGAACACGGTCCCCTGAGGTCGACCCTCACTCGGCTCGAAGACCACGTTGACCGTCACCCCGAGCTCGGTCAGCTTGTTGCTGGCGGAGGCGATGTCGAGGTCGGCGACCGGCGGCAAGACGATCCGCGGGAGGTCGACCGTGTTGGAGTTGGCGTTGAGTTGCCCGACGGCCGCCCACAGCGACGCGCCGAACAGCGCCATGACCAGCACGAACGCCACGGGGAGTCGCCATCGAGGCGGGCGGAGATCCAACTCCTCGCCAGGAATCGTTCGACCCCTGCGCGCCAGCGGGTTCGGCAGAGCCGTCATCGTCGCACCGTCAACGTGACGAGTTGGCCCGGCCGGATGGGAGCGCCCGGCGCCGGGTCCTGTGAGACCACGATGTTCAACGGTTCGCCCGGGGCCGCTGGGGTCGTGGTCTGGGCGGCGATCAAGCCTTGGTTGAGGAGGCTGACTGCCGCTGTCTCGAAGGTCTGACCGATGACCGATGGGGCCTGAACGGGTGTCGGACCACTCGACACGACGACGTCGATGGGGGTGTCGCGGGGTCGGGCTTCGCCCGCCGGTGGGTTGGTGCTGATCACCGCGTTGGCTGGCAACTTCGGATCATCGAGATACGACACGATTCCGAGAGCGAAGCCCGCCTTACCGATGTTGAACAGCGCACCCTCTTTGGGGAGCTTGCTGACATCGGGGACCGTGCGCGTCACCGGTCCGAGCGATACCACCACCGACACCTGGGATCCGCCGGTGATGATCTGACCGGCGCTCGGAACCTGCGAGATCACGAGTCCGGCGGGCACCGCCTCGTCGTTACGCTCGTCCACCTTCGTCTCGATGCCGACGCCCTTGAGACGCTGCACGGCATCCTCCTTGGCAACCGCCAGGACATCGAGCATCGGGACCTTGGACGGTCCACGACTGACGACAACCGACACCGAATCCCCCCGGAGCACTCGGTCCTTCGGGGCGGGTGTCTGGCGGATCACGAGGCCCAGATCGACGTCGTTGGAGTAGTCGAACGCCACTCGACCGTTCAGACTCCCCTGCTCGAGCAGCAACAGAGCCTTCGTCTGATCGAGCCCGACCGTGTCGGGGGTCTTGACCTCGAAACCCTTGCCGAGGAGCACATCGATGGGGTTGAGCGTCGGCGACAACCCCAACAACACGATCATGAACGCAATGATCGCCATGGCGATGGCCAAGGCGACTCCGCCCGACCTCGCTCGGACGGGGACACTCGCCCCCACGCTCACGGACCTGCGGTTGTGGTGGTGGTGGACGGCACCGTGGTGGTGGTCGCCGAGATCGTCGTGGTCGACTTCGACGCCTTGCCGACGTTGATCACGACGTTGCTGCCAGCGGCAGCCTCCGTCGCACTGTCGGGGGACTGGCTGATCACTCGACCATCGTTGGGATCGTCCGCCGGAACTGTCTGGAACTTCACGGTCACCCCGAAGCCTTTGGCCGTGAGATCCACTCGGGCCCCCGCCTCGGTGTTGCCCACCACCGCTGGCACGACGACCGGTGCCGGTCCGATGGACACGAGCAGATCGAGGGTGGCCTTCTTCGGAGCAGTGGTGGCGGGATCGGTGCCGACGACCTTGCCCTTCGCCACATCCGCCGACGGGGTGTCGATGGTGGTGGCGTTCACCACGAAACCGGCCTTCTCGAGTGCCTTGCGAGCTTGGTCGACACTCTTGCCTTTCACGTCGGGAATGGCGACCTGGGGTGGGCCCTTGGAGATCTGCAACACAATGGCTGCGTCCGTGGCAACGCTGGTCCCCATGGTGGGCGTGGTGCCGACGACTCGGGTCGCCTCGACGTCGGCGTCCTCAACCTCGGCCGTGGAGATGTTGGTGAACTTGGCATCGGTCAGCACCTTGCGGGCGTCGACCTCGGACATGCCGCGCAGGGTCGTGGGGATCACCGCTTGCACCGGCGCGGTGAACACCACGAGGGTGACCGTCGAGCCCTTGGCCAACGTCGCCGGAGGTTTCGGGGTCTGGTCGATCACCGTGTCGGGTTCGTAGGTGGGAGCCGGGTTGTTGGGATCAGCAGTCGGCGGGCGAACCTCCACGACGAAGCCTTTGGCAACGAGTGTCGCCCGCGCCAGCTCGATGTTCTGGCCGACCACCGACGGCACGTCGACATCCGCGGTCGACGCTGTCTCGTCGTTGAGAGATTTCACCAGCCAGAACACCAGCGCTCCGGCAATGAGCAGCAGCACGATGAGGAGCCCCGCGAACACAGCGGTGCGATTCTTCGCGGGCTCCTCGTCCTCCCATTCCTCGTCGCTGAACTCTTCGCCAGCGACATCAGCAGCGAGCGCAGTGGTCACCGGGACGGCGACCTGCGTGGCGCTCGGATCGATCGGCACTGGGATCGGTACAACGGGTCGACCCTGTTGCTGTTCAATGAGCGCCAGCGGAGTGACATCGTCGAGGAAGCGACGAAGGTCAGCTCGGAGATCCTCGGCGGAGCGGTACCGGTTGTCCGGGTGCTTCGCCATCAACTTGCCGATGATGGCCTCGAGTCCCGCTGGCAATCCCGAGATCAACGATGACGGTCGGGGCGGCGGTTCCTGCACGTGCTTGTACGCAATGGCGACCGGGGTGTCGCCGGTGAAGGGCGGGCGGCCGCAGACCATCTCGAACAGGACGACTCCGAGGGAGTACAGATCGCTGCGGGCATCGACCTGGAAACCCTGCGCCTGCTCGGGCGAAAAATAGGTGGCGGTCCCCATGACCGATCCGGCCTGCGTGAGTTCCTCCGAGGGCGACGAGAGGGCCCTCGCTATCCCGAAATCGACGACCTTGCAGGCCCCGCTCGAGGAGATCAGGACGTTGCCGGGCTTCACGTCACGGTGCACGACACCCTTGCTGTGAGCGAACCCGAGCGCACCAGCCACCTCGAAGGCGATCTCGGCTGCTCGACGGGGATGCAAAGGACCCGACGCCCGTCCGACCTCGGCGAGCGACTGCCCTTCGACGTACTCCATCACGATGAAGTACGTGCCGTTCTCGGTACCCCAGTCGTAGACGCCGGCGATGTTCGGATGACTGAGGTTCGCAGCGGCCTGCGCCTCGCGACGGAAGCGCTCGACGAATGCCGGGTCGGTGGCGTACTCCGGGAACAGCATCTTCACCGCAACAGGCCGATCCAACGACCGATCCCGTGCCAGGTACACCTCGGCCATCCCCCCACGGGCGATTTTTCGATGAATCTCGTACCGGCCACCCAACACAGTCGGGGTCGGGTTCGAGGAGCCTTCAGAGGTTGACATGCGTTCGCAACACTAGTGATCGGCTGGCCTCCTGAAGCGGCATGGCCCACCCGTCAGCGCTTGAGTGCCGCCTTGATGACTGCTTGTGCGATCGGCGCCGCGACTCGTCCGCCGGTCTGTTCGCTCGCGCCGACCTGGCCTTCGACGAGGACTGCCACTGCCACCTCGGCGGGTTGACCCGGCAGGCCAGCAAAGCCCACGATCCAGGCGTGGCTCCTCGGAGGGTCGGTACCCAACTGGGCGGTGCCGGTCTTGCCGCCGACCTCGAGCCCCGCCACCGCCATCCCCTTGGCAGTTCCGTCGGCGACCACACCGATGAGGTTTCGTCGCATGATGGCGGCGTTCTCCGCGCTGAGCGGTTGACGCCACACGCTGTCGGCGTGTCGGTCCACGATCCGTCCGCGGGCATCGCTGACCGAATCAAAGACGTGGGGGGACATGATGGCGCCGCCGTTGGCGACAGCCGCTGCCACCAGGGCCATCTGCAACGGCGTGGCCGATACATCGTTCTGACCAATGGCTGCTTGGGCCAACGCTGGGGTGTTCTCGTACACGTCGGCTTCTCCGGGAGCACCCGCCCGAACACGGTTCCCGAACGATGTGGGGAACGCCGAGGCGGCGGCGCCTGGCAGGTCGATCGGCGCGGTGTCGTTGAAACCGAACTGCTTGGCTTGTTCGATCATCGGATCAGGACCGAGGGTCAGCGAGCCCATCCTGGCGAACGCCGAGTTGCACGACACCCGCAGCAGGTCCGCCAGGGTTCCTCCGCAGGCGGATCCGTCGAAGTTGGCGATGGGCCTCGACGTGAGCGGGGGAGTGAAGCCTCGTTCGACGGGATATGTGGGTGCCTCGTTGGAGACCTTGCCGGTCGTCAACCCGGCCGACGCCGTGACGATCTTGAACGTCGAGCCGGGGAAGTATCGATCACGATACGCCCGTGCCAGGCGGGGGTTCTCCGGGCTGGCATCGAGGAGTTCTCGAACGGCGCGTGCCTTGGCCGCGTCGTTGTCGGAGACCAGATTCGGGTCATAGGAGGGGAAGGACCACAACGCCAGGATGGCGCCGGTACGCGGGTCCAGGGCTACCACCGATCCCTTGCGATTTCCCAGCGCCGCCTTGGCCGCCGCTTGAACATCAGCTCGTACGGTCAGTGACACATTGCCGACGTTGGGACTGTTGTCCCACAACGCAGAGAGGCCCGGATACTTGAGCTCGGTGATCTGACCGGACAACTGATCGCTGTACTGGCGTTCTACGCCGTCGGCTCCGAATTGATAGGAGAACGACCCCACCACATGGGCGAAGAGATCGCCCGTCGGGTAGGTGCGCTGGAAGGCGAACTGACCGTTGGGTGTCGGCGCCGACTGCGCCAGGATCATCCCATCGGCTGAGGCGATGGTTCCACGCGGTTGATTGAAATCGCGGGTCACGACCCTGGTGTTGTCAGCGCGTCGCTCGAGCGACGGCGCGTCGACGAGCTGGATCTGATTGAGCTTGATGAACAGCCCGACGTAGAGCACCAGGACGAAGACCGACAAGCGTCGAATGCGGGGGTTCATGGTCGCGCCGTGATCGTCGTTGCTTCATCGGTTCCCGCCGCGAGGGGCGCCGCCGACTGGGAGTTGGCCTCGTCCGACAACCGGATGAGCAGGGCGACCAGGATCCAGTTGCTGACGAGTGACGAACCACCGTAGGACACGAACGGGAGGGTCACTCCGGTCAACGGCAGAAGCCGAGTGACCCCCGCCATGATGAGAAACGACTGGAACGCGAATTGGGTGGTGAGGCCAGTTGCCAGCAGTTTGGAGAAGGGATCCCGGCACGCCATGGCGATCCGGAAACCGGTACCGGCCAACAACAGAAAAGCAGCGAGCACTGCGCTGGTGCCGAGCAGGCCGAGCTCTTCACCGATGATCGCGAAGATGAAGTCGGTCTCCTGATACGGAATGCGACCGCTGATCCCGAGGCCCAGGCCGGTGCCGGTCGTTCCGCCCCACCCGAGCGCGTATTGGGCTTGGACGATCTGGTACCCCTTGCCCTGCACATCCACCCATGGGTCGAGCCACATCGAGACGCGGGTCTGTACGTGAGTGAACGTGGCCCAGCTGAGGAACGCTCCCCCAGCGAACAACGCCCCCCCGACCACGAGGTAGCTGGCCTGCGATGTCGCCACCCACGTAATGGCCAGGAAGAGCACGAAAAACATCAACGCCGAGCCGAGATCCTTCTCGAACATCATGACCATGAGGGAAAACCCCCACGCCACAAGGAGGGGGGCGAGCGCTTTGGGGTCGGGCAGACGCAACGGGCCGACCTTCCACGTCGCCATGCCCAAGACTTCTCGTCGTTCGACCAGGTACGCGGCGAAGAACACTGCCAAGGCGATCTTGGCGAACTCGCCTGGTTGGAAGCTGACCGGCCCGACTCGGGTCCAGATCTTCGATCCATTGATCGACACGCCGATGCCGGGGATCAACGGCAACAGCACGAGCAGGACGCCGATGAGCCCGATGGTGTACCGATTGCGTTCGAGGACCCTGACTCGCCGGATGACGATCAGCGTCGCGGCGAACCCCAGAAGACCGACCAGGGTCCATCCCGCTTGTTGAGCGGCCAGCTGGGAGTTCAAGCGGGCGATGACCACGTACCCGATGCCGTTGAGGAGGACCGCCACCGGCAGGATCATCGGGTCAGCGTTCGGTGCGAAGCGCCGGACCACGACGTGCGCCATCACGAACAGTGCCAATACGCCGCACAAGAACGGGATGACGTTGGCGGGGAGCGCATTCGAGCGACCGAGCGCCGCGAGCACGTACGCGATCCCCACGATGACCACCCCGAAGAGAATGAGCCCGAGCTCAGCGCGGCGGCGGCGATTCGGCGCCGTTCGAACCTGGTCAGGGCCAGGTGATGAACGTGTTGTCACGGTCCTGTGACAGAGGTGGTCGTGCTGCTCGCATCGCCCGCCACAGATGTCGTGGTGGACGTCGTCGGGAGTGTTGTGGTCGTCCGGTTCTCCAACGAGAACGCGCGCAGCTCGTCGATTCTCGCCGTTGCCTCTTGTCGCGAGGTGAACGTCTGTTGGTCAATGATCGCTCGGTCGGCTTCTCGGAGATCGGCGAGCAGGACCCCGGTGGCCTCGACCAGCGTCGGGTGGAACCACAACAGCCCCTCGCGGCGGCCTTGGTAGAGCTGGACCTCGGTACCGTTGTCCGTCAGATAGAACCCTGAACGAGCCACCGTCACCGTCGCTACGGCTCCCACGCCGGCGATGGCAACGATGGCCGCGATGAACATCCAGACCCGCCACCTCGAGCCGCTGCCATGGTTGGTCGGGCCGGCATCGGCGTCGGCATGGGACGGGATCACGGGTGCAGGGGCGTCCGCGAACACCGGCGACGGCGTAGCGGAGTACTCCATGGTGTCGGTACGGATGATGATCTCGTCGGCTGGTTCGGTCACCCGGACGAGCCGTTCAGCAATGGTGTCGGCCTCAACAACAGCGTCGGCGGCGAAGTCGACATCAGCCACAATTGCGGCCGTCGAGTCGACGACGTCGACAACCACTGCCGAGATGTTGTCCCGTCCCCCCGATTCGTTCGCCAAGCGGACGAGCTCCCAGGCGGCTTCGCGAGGTGATACATCTCGCCGCAAGATCGCGATCATCTGGTCGTCGGAGAGCTCGTTGAAGAGGCCATCGCTGCACAGGAGGAATCGGTCACCGGGCTTGATCTGGATGACCCAGGCGTCGATTTCCACCACGGACTCGATGCCGAGTGCACGGGTGATGACATTGCGACGAGGGTGGGCGACGGCCTCAGCCTCGGTGATCTGGCCAGTGCGAACCATCGTCTCGATGAGGCTGTGATCTTCGGAGAGTTGGACGAACTCGTCGCCGGACAGCAGGTAGACCCGCGAATCGCCGACGTTGACCACAGCGACTCGATCTCCACCGGACGCATCGGGGGCTATAGCGGCCAACCCGACGAGCGTGGTTCCCATTCCGGAGAGGAACGGATCGGCGACCGATTGGTCGAAGACGGCACGGTTCGCCGCATCGACGGCCGCGAGTAGCCCATCGCTGGAACCGATCGACCCAACGGAGCTGAAGGCTGCCAGCGCCGTTGCGGAAGCGACCTCGCCGCCACGGTGTCCGCCCATGCCATCGGCCACTGCGAACACCTCAGTGCCGACGAACACACCATCCTCGTTGGCCTTACGGACGCGACCGACGTCGGTCGCCGAGCCGCCCTCGAGCCGCATCAGCGCACATCCCAATCGATGTTGCCGGTACTGATCCGATCGCCGACGGCGACCGCCACCGCGGCGGTGACCTTTTGACGGTTCACGTAGGTGCCGTTGGTGGAGCCCAGATCTTCGACCATGTAGTGATCGCCGCGCCGGAAAATTCGTGTGTGGACCGCGGAGAGGTAGGAGTCATCGATGGTCAACGTGGCGGTGGGAGCTCGACCCACGGTGAGCTCCGCCGTGAGCGGATGACGGGTGCCGGCGAGCGAATCGGGACTGATCGCAACGATCTCGGTTGGGAGTGCTGTCGACCTCGGTTTTGGAACGGGAGGCTTGGAAACGGCCGGGCCGGACCGAGCAGGTGAGGCCACCGGGGTCGCGGGAGCTGCCGGAGGAGACGCTGATCGTGTCTTCTTGCTGGGCCGCGGTCGCTTGGGGGCCGTTGGTTCCAACGTCTCGGTCCACACGGCTCGAATCACCCGAACGAAAAACAGGTACAGCAGTGCCAACAGGCAGAGGTTGAGGACAGTCAGGAGTTGTTCGGGCACCGACAGGAGATGCTACCGGGGGTGGGCGTCGCATCCGGTTCGACCGAGATGGGTGTCCTGCTTCGCCTCAGAAAATCTCACAGCGATTCGAAGCGAAAGATGGTGCTACCGAACTGCACGAGATCACCGTCGTTGAGCGATGCCTCGGGCACCCGGACCTGGTTGACCTTGGTGCCGTTGGTCGATGCAAGGTCGAAGACCGCGAAGCCATCGGGGGTCGGACGAATCTCGGCATGGCGTCGACTGACATTGGGGTCGCCGAGCACGATCGTGCAGTCGGGGCCACGGCCGACGCTGACGACGTAATTGCCGAGCGGGACACGATCACCGTCGGGGAGGATCAACGAGCCGACGCCAGCCCCGCCCTCGGTTTCCTTGAAGCGACTCTGGACACGAAAGATGCCCGGCCGCACGCCGTCGTCGCCGATCATCTCGATCTCGATGGGACCGGCGAAGCGGTACTGCTCGTCGCGGGCATGCTCGCGTGCGGCCTCGCCGAGGTCGCGAAGGAGTTGCTGTTCCATGTCGGCGAGTTGGGCCACGTCGTCGACGCTGAGAGTGAATCGGAAGGCATTGGGCACGAGCGTGCGGCCGTTGACACCGACAGTGCGGTTGGCGTCCATTTCGCGAACGAGCTTGCGCCCCATCTCGACAGGGCGGAGCCCGGAACGGAAGACGCGGCCGAAGAAGCCCTCGACTCCGCGCTCCAGGCGTTGCTCGAAACTGTTGATGCCCACGGCGCAAGGTTACCGATGACGCCGCGTCGAGGGTGCGGCGGCGGCTCGCCAACCGGATTTCCGAGCCCGTGGTGGATTTCCGTTGGGACCGGGTGGGGTGGTCTGCGCTACATTCTGCGACGCCGCGGGAGTGGCGGAATTGGCAGACGCGCAGGATTCAGGTTCCTGTGTCCGAAAGGACGTGGGGGTTCAAGTCCCCCCTCCCGCAC
>Ga0105047_10001741_pt1 | contig 39169 bp, 26 predicted proteins | sample MAT04_FD_78384 | JGI IMG/M metagenome (GOLD analysis project Ga0105047, IMG submission 78384) | Freshwater microbial communities from Lake Fryxell liftoff mats and glacier meltwater in Antarctica - MAT-04 (megahit assembly) | ecosystem: Environmental > Aquatic > Freshwater > Ice > Liftoff...
ATCAAGTTTGCCGGCTTTGCGGATGTAACGCAGGGAAATGAGGGTGGAGATACCTCCGCCAGTGATGAAGCTGATAATGGTGGAGATGTATTCGAGCATGGGTGGGGATGGCTTATGTGCTGAAATGATTTGAATGAACTAACTGAGTTATATTTTTACCCACCCATATATTCCTGGTTCCCAGACATTGTTTGGGGCTGTGGATTGCCATGTGAATCCATTATGAGTTACTTTGTCGCCTATCTGATACATACCCACTGTGCCTAATGGCTGCACCCAAGGGGCAATCCCTGCTGGCCGCTGATTCATGTCTTTCCAAAGTGCAGGAACGGTTGGAGGTGTCCAATCCGTTTGAGTCTGATGTGCCTGAATTACCTGATAGGTCTTGATGTCGAAAATGCGTTCCCAGCCAACTTCTACCTGTTCGTTGGGCATCCATTCCATTATACATGAATTTATCCTGTAATAGGTAAAAAGGGCTGGAATGGATAGAGGATGGTGTTCAGTCCGGTTGTGAGCCTGTCGGCATTTATACAAGTTGTCGTCGAACAGATAATATGCATGTAGCGCACATTGCTGACCTGTTGCAAGCATAGGAAGAGGAACGATAACTCAACAGTAGCTGAAACCTGAAAAATGGAAGAGCCTTACTGAATCGTAACGGTTTACATGGCAGTTGCATTACTTCAAAGAAATATCACAAATTTGTTATTAATTTTAAGGGTCTGTATAACAGGCTTTTAAAGTATATTATTTAGAAAACTGTTAAATACTTCCAAAAATGGTATTTCCTTTTCGTAAAATCTGGATTATATAATAAAGTGTTATGGGAACTGTCGAAATTCTTTTGAAAATAAGTTCTGTTATTTTGATTCTTGGGCTGCTTTTCACCCTGATCAGAACTGTCATTTCTGTAATAAAAGCATAAGAAGAGGTTATTCCGATTATAGGATAGCATCCATGTAAAGATTTATGGAAATACTAACCAAAATTCTCTGAATAACTCTCTGATTCCTGCTTATTTTTGTGGTAACCATGTGTTAAGGCTGTTTGCATTCTAATCGTTTGCTGCTTAAGCGAATAGAAGAGTTCCGCATTACAGGCAGAAGATCAGATGTCGCCTCTCATATACATTTCGCACTTGAACACACCAGTATAAGAGGATGAAATGCTATTCCGATAAATTTCCTATACAATAAAAACAGCCGTCCTTTAGCGGGGCGGCTGTAAAATCGAATCTGTAATATTGCTACTTAGATGGAAGTAAAAGTAGTTTCAAAATATCTTTATATAAAACATTATATTCAATACTTAATCGGTTTATTGATTACATGAATATAATGAACACGGCAAATGTAAGCTCTAATGATAGAGCCACACTTTGTTTTTGAGTGAACGGTATTAAAAATTGAGTGAAATGGCCTTAACAAAAAGGAACGGCAAAATATGGAAGATTTTTAAAAGGCTACACCAGGGCACACAAGCATTACAAATCATCAACATGATAAATAAAAGGCAGTATAAGTTCAACAAGAGTTCCGGGGTTTTTCTGATCAGGAAAACTTTCCGAATAATTTATACCTGTTTCAGTTTTGTATTTTTTACTCAACAGATTTAAGCGTTTTTCAATTATTTTCATACCAAGATGCTGATGATGCGAACCTCTTCCGGAATATTCAGATGATTTCTTCATTCCGATACCATTATCTTCTACTATGATTTTCAATGATTTGGTTGTATAGGTGCGGAAACTGATTTTTAACCTTCCTTGCTTTTTAAGTGATGCTAATCCATGCCATATAGAATTTTCTGCAATAGGCTGAATTATCATACTTGGAATAAATATAGCGTCATCTTCAAATTGTGAATCAATTTCAATAGTGTAATCAAATTTATTTTCAAGTCGTCTTTTCTCCAGGTCGAGGTAATTTCTCATCCGCTCAACTTCTTCTTCAAGATTAATCATAGGAGTATTAATGGCATTAAGGTTTTGCCTGATCAAGCTGGCAAATTGCGATAAGTATATTACAGCCTCACTTCCTTTATTTTTAAGTAAGTAATTTTGAATAGAACCTAGTGAATTAAATATAAAATGAGGATTCATCATCGATTGAAGGGCCTTTTGCTCCATCACGATAAGCTGATGGTCAACCTCCACTTTTTTCATTTTTTGAATTCGTAACAGCGAAATAATCAGAAATATTAATCCCGATGCAATCAACGCTACAAATGCCCAGAAGCCAGGGTGCTCCATTATAGTTGGTTTAATGGTGATAGCTAATTCCAATGGGTTGCTCCAGCCTGAATTTGATTTACGTACACGCAACTTAAAAGTGTACTTTCCTTTTGGTAGGTTTTGGTACACCAGATTAATTCCACTTCCTGTTCCTACTGTCCATCTATTTTCGGCTCCTTCGAGCATATACGAATAAATTACCGGGCTGGAAGAATAACTGATACAACCAAATGAAAGCTTAATATTGTTTTTACCGGTGAGTATAAGCTCCTGATTGGACATTGAATATGCATTGTCATTAATGGTGATTGATCGGAGGTAAGGAATAGGAGGAAGAGAAACACTTTTACCGATGGAGGCTTCGGCAATTATTGTTAATCCGTCATCACTGGCAATGTATAGTGTATCTCTGATGATCAGAATGTCAGTGATGTTATTAAAACTGATATTCAGCTGTTCCAGGTTAACTTTAGTTCCTAAGATCGCTTTTAGCGGATTGCTACAAACATATATATATCTGTTTGTAGCCAGGTACAAGGTGGTTTCCTCAAACAGCATTTTGTTAATTTGTTTATCAACAGGGGATTCGAAAGCATTGGACAGGTTATAAAAGGCATCATTTTTCAATATAAACAGGCTGTCTCCATCAATATTAAACAACTCCGCTGAGTCATTCATAAACAGGTGATCTAAAATCAGGGTTCCATCAAAGCGTGATAAGATGGGGTACGGTTCAAGCTTGTCATTTTTATACAGATAGTTTTGTTTTGCATTAATAACAAAATCGTTGTTTGCATTAAAATAGGCATTATTTATACGTTCGTTGATTTGTTGATATACAGGCTTTAAAATAGGATTTTGTGTTTTGGCAAACAAAATTTTATTTTGATCGAACATCGCAATTGTATTTCCTGAACGGTCATTAATCACTTTCTTGGTAAAAAGCGGGTGAATCTCACTTTTGCTGTACCCAATTTCTTTAGTTACTTCATTGAGGGTGAGATTGCTGAAAGTACATAATTGACGACTTATTGATCCCAGCAATAAGGTATGATTCTTAAACATAGAGGCTATATTAACCGGCTGTATAGCTTTTGGAACCCGCAAAGCATAAAAAATATTATTTTTTAATAAGAAGGCAGATTTCGTGTTAACGCACAACACCCCTTTGCCAGGAACATCACAAAGTTTATTTACGCCATATAAATCAAAATTATCGCGTTCAAAATGATTTTGCTGCAATAAATCATGACTAATCTTATACAGACCCTCAGACTGGGTACTTACCCAAATATTTTTTTCATGATCCTGAAACAGACCGAGTGAATTCTTAATATTAAAATGTCTGATAACCGAATTATTTTTAAGGCAATAAACCCCATCGTCGTATGCTGCTATCCATAGGTAACCATCAGAATCTTCAATTATGGTTTTGATTTTGGATACATCACCAGGGAATTGGACTTTCTCTTTGCAGTAACTACCTGAAATTTTTATAATTCCATGATTATTCGTTATCGTGTAATATGTGTTATTATTGGCAGGAAAAACTGCCATATAATACAAACTGGAGTCGATTATTTTTATATTTCCGATATTTTGTTGTGTTTGAAGGTATATCCCTCTGCCACACCAGATGATCCATTCGTCCGATTGACTTTTACTTAAATATGAAACTTTTCCTCTTTCAATTTTACGTCCTTTTAGCGGGAGTAAAGATTCAAGATTTTTGAAGAGGAGATGTTTTAACACATTGGTATTTGAGTCTAAAGAAAAAACGTCTCCCTGCCAGTTGTAGAAATGAATAGTTTTAGCTGAATCAGTAAAAAAATCCAAAATAAAACCACTCCCTTTTAATAAATTTAGGAAGGGTGAATTATTCTCATTGTAAATAGTATTGTTTTTTATGTAATTTACAGATGCATTGTAGTTAAAGAACCAGATCCTTCCAACGGAATCTTCCTTCATACGAACTACATCATTGCTGCTCAGGCCGTCTTTTTTTCTGTACGATATAAAGTCGGAGCCGTCAAACTTAACCACCCCTGCATCCGAAGTAAACCATAAAAATTTTTGGCTATCCTGGTAAATCTGATATATCGTATTCGTTGGTAACCCATCCAATGTTGTATAATGCCGGATATAAGGATTTTGAGCAAATGCACAGGTGCCTGATGCCAGAATGAATGCAATGAATATAGAAGTTATTATTCTCAAATTAATCAATTGAAATTGAATAATGTTTTATCTTTTCACGAAACTCAGGTAGTTTTCGCCTCGAAATATCCAGCCGGGAACCATCTTTTAACTCAGCAAAGTTTCCTTGAAAACTGGAATATCCTATCAGGAAATTCAGGTTTATAATTGACGATTTATGAATGCGGAAAAACTCCGGACTTTCCAGAATTTTTTCGAACTCACCCAATGTGCGTGTTGCTATTATTTTCCGGCCTCCAGTAAGATATATAACAGTATAGTTATCATCAGCCAGCAGATGAATTATTTCTGCAACATTAACCAACCGAAATCCTAATTTATCCGGTATAGTGAGTTTGGTTACCTGGTTGTTTTTCGATTGCAGATGCTCTTGCAGATTACTCATCGATTGATTATAAACTTCCTGGATTTCCGAATAACGCCTGCGTAGTTCATGATTGTATATGGCCTTGTTCACGGCTTCCTGCAACTCAAATGGATTAATGGGTTTCATGAGATAATCAACGGCATTAGCTTTCAATGCCCGCAAAGCATGTTCCTGAAAAGCTGTAGCAAAAATTACACCATAATTGTTACTCGGAATAGAACGGAGAAAAGCAAATCCATCTTCTTTTGGCATTGATATGTCGAGGAAAATAAAATCTACCATATTGTTTTCAAGGAGTTTCCTCCCTTCGGCGGCAGATGCTGCGATACCGCTTACACGAATTTCTGGACAGTATTGGCTCAATAATATCGATAATGCTTCGCTTATATTCTTTTCATCATCAACAATTATGGCCGCATATGTTTTCATGCGATAAAGATATTATTTCTGACAATAGATATTGCAAAAATCTCATCTTTATTCATGGCAATTCATGCATTTATAAGGAAAGAATTTATTGACACCTCTTCAGCCTGGCCTCTTCATGAACTTTGCGAATTTTGCCCCTTTTTTGCCCCTTTGCTGTAAAGAATAAAAAAGAAAAGTTTAACCGCAAAGACTCTAAGTTATTGATAAAGAACGCTAAATGTAAATGTTTATATTTTATAGGTTAGGAAATGGAATGATTTGATACAAGTCGCATCTGTCATTTATATTCCGCTTTTTAAGGAATACAAAGATTCAATAGTTGAAACATTTATTTTCAAGTTCTTACCTGGTAACTGCATTCACAAATTTCTCAGCTTCATCAAAAGCCTGAATGATAATTTTTGCAGCATCATTATCAATCAAACTTACAAATGCAGGAGCATTCATCCGAGATAAATACGTGTGCCCATCCGACTTTTCGTAAACCGATATGCGGCAAGGAAGCATTGGCGATGCATTACGGAGTTCATCCTTCGAAAGAATCTGAAATGCAAGGCCTGGATTACATATTTCTATTACTTTAACCGGAAGCACTTCTTTACCGTTCTTCTTCATGGTTTCCTGCAGGTCGTGGGTTATCGTTATCTTCCAGCCATTTTCAAGAATAGTTTTCGACAATATTTCATTGGTTTCGGTAAAGCTGAACCTGCTTTGGCTTTCGAGAAGTACAGTAGGATTTTCCTTGCTAATGTTTTGGGCCATAGCCAAAAGTCCGGATACCAGTAAAAGTGCAAAAATGAGGAGCCTGATTTTCATTTAGAGTAAGTTTAAATACGATTATTTTAATATAGAATAAACACTCTCTCAGATAGAAAGTTTGCCGTAAGTTGAATGAAGGTTTACTAATATTACGGTTTAGCCCTCAGGTATTGTAGAGGCCATTCAATATCATCGCCTAAAATATGGGCAGCATGAAATGCAAACTGGGGATCCCGGAGCGAAGCCCTTGCAATAAATATTAGGTCTGCCTGTTCGTTTTCCAGAATAGTTTCTGCTTGTTTTGCTTCGGTAATCAGACCAACAGCTCCGGTCAATAGTTTTGTTTCTCTTTTTATTTGCTCCGCAAACTGAACCTGATACCCGGGGGCAAGCGGAATTTTTGCATAAGGTACCAATCCGCCCGACGAACAGTCGATCAGGTCAACGCCTTCCATTTTTAAAAGCTTTGAAAGCTGAACAGCTTCGTTAATGTTCCAACCTCCTTCAACCCAATCGGTAGCTGATATTCTAACAAATAAAGGTAAGTTTTTCGGCCACATGGTATAAATTGCTTTTACTATTTCCAACAGTAACCGTACCCTGTTTTCGAAACTTCCACCATAACTATCTGTCCGGTGATTGCTCAGTGGTGAGAGGAACTGATGAATAAGGTAACCATGTGCTGCATGAATTTCTATCAGTTTATAACCGGATAAAAGCGCCCTTTCAGCTGCTGTTTTAAAATCAGCAATAACTTTTTTAATCCCTTCCACATCAAGAGCTTGCGGCGCATTATCCTCCGGATTAAATGCAATGGCAGAGGGGGCAACGGTTGTCCAGCCACTTTCGAGCGGGTTAAGTTGTCTGCCTCCTTTCCATGCAACGGCACATCCAGCTTTTCGCCCGGCATGAGCCAATTGTATGCCAGCCACTGCGCCTTGCTGATGTATAAAATCAGTTATATTTCGCAATTTTTCGATATGCTTTTCCTTATATAAACCAAGGTCGCCTGCCGAAATTCGGCCTTCCGGCGAAACGGCAGTAGCTTCCTGTATAATCAGGGAAGCGCCGCCGGTAGCGCGGCTGCCGTAATGTACCAGGTGCCAGTCGTTCGCAAACCCATCAACTGCTGAGTACATACACATGGGTGAAATAGCGATTCGGTTTTTTAGGGTTATATTTTTTATTGTAAGTGGAGAAAAGAGTTTTGACATAGGAAATTGGCTTATTATCAGTTATTTAGTTCAAAAAAATCAGGCTAAGATAATCAAAGTAGATAATGGTTCAGAATGTAGCCTGCGTTAGTAGGTTCTACAGCCCACGAAACCGGAGCCGGAAGAGAAGAATTTGTATTTTTATTGATATGCAGAAAATAGAAACAAATCTTTTACCGTCCACAAAAAGCCGGGAGGCTGTATATTGATGATGTTATTATTTATGATTTTGGTTTTTGGTTCCTTGTAAATAAATCATATAGTCCGGATTTTCAAATCAATTACTTGTTGATCCGGGATAAAAAACGACATAAATTGTTTATAAGTTCTATAAACTCCTGATCATAATAGGATTGAAGAACATAAATTGGTTACACCGAATCAGGGAAAAGCAAGCTTAATGATATAAAGCTCTGTTAAGTCTAACCGTTTTAAGGTTTCAGCAGTCCCGGTTTTAGCAAGCTCACAATTTTTGCATGTATATCTTCGGGAATAAATGGTTTCGAAACATAGCCGTTCATACCTGCTTCCATACATTTTTCGATAACACCTTTCACTACATTGGCGGTAAGGGCGAGTATGGGAGTTTCGATTTTAAGTTCCTTCCTGATAAATTCTGCAGCTGTAATTCCGTCCATTACAGGCATTTGAAGGTCCATAAGTATGATATCGAATACTTCAGTCTGAAGAATATCGATAGCTTTCTGTCCATTAGCGGCAATCTGAACTTTGGATTGCCATTTTTCAAGTAACGATTGTGCAATAATTTGATTGAACTTATTGTCCTCGACCAATAATATTCTAACTCCTGTTAAATTCATAAAAGCAGGTTTTGGAGATTCAGCAGTTTGTTTAGATGTTTCCTTTACAATAGTCGGAAAATTTAAGGTAAAGAAAAATTTACTTCCCGAATTTTTCTGGCTTTCTACCTCGATGGTTCCACCCATAAGTTCGATAAGTTGTTTGCTGATGGCTAATCCAAGACCTGTTCCTCCATATGTACGTGTAATGCTTTCGTCCTCTTGCTGGAAACTCTGGAATATTATCGAAATACTGTCGTTGCTTATTCCGATGCCTGTATCTTCGATGCAAAATTTAATGCTGTTCGTAAATTTCGATTCCGATTGCAGTACGCAACTCAACGCAACTGTACCTTCGGGTGTAAATTTTATGGCATTGTTCACCAGGTTTACCAATACCTGCTGCAGGCGGACAGGATCTCCGCTCAAAATGGGTGAAATGGTGGGATCAATGGAGTATTTGAGTTCGATATTTTTTTCTTCAGCTTTATATTCCTGTGAGCCATATACCCGGCGGATAATCTCGTGAATACTGAAATTGGTTTTTTCGAGATTTAACTGACCCGATTCTATTTTTGAGAAATCAAGAATATCATTGATTATGGTAAACAAATTATCGGAGGAAATAAAAAGGTTATGCAGTAGTTTTTTTTGTGGAATATTAAGCTGTGTGTCGTCAAGCATGTTAATCATTCCTATAATTGCATTGAGCGGGGTTCGTATTTCGTGGCTCATGTTTGCCAGAAACCTCGATTTTGCACTATTGGCGGCTTCAGCAGCTTCAGTAGCCATAATAAGCTCCCTGTCGGCATTTTTACGGTTGGATATATCGCGGGCTATTCCTGTTGTGCCAAGGAGTACTCCTTTTTTGTCAAGTATGGGTGCTCTGAAAATCTCGAACCATCGTTTTATGTTATTCTGCAATATTATTTCTTCAACGGTTTTTTGTTTCAGGGTTTCCATTACTTCTTTATCCTGCTCGTTGAAATGCTCTGCCTGATTTTCCGGCCATATATTGTAAACAGTTTTACCAATTACTTCATCTTCATCAGCAATATTAAATGCGTTGGCAAAAGGCTGGTTAATAGCCAGAAATTTTCCCTGTATATCTTTGAGCCACATCTGGTAAGGTACATTGTTAAAAATGGCTTTCAGATAGGCTTCGCGGTTACGGAGTGCTTCTTCCCTGCGTTTGCGGTCGGTAACATTGCTTAACAAATCGGCAAGCACATGCAGGAACGTTATTTCGTCAGTATTCCATTCGCGGATACTTTCAACTGAGTCGAAGCCAACAAATCCCAGACATTCGCCCTTTAGTATCATCGGAATGGTTACCAGTGTTTTGATCGATTGCGGTTCGAGTAACATGCGCAGCGGGCTTTCAGCGGGTAAAGAGCTAACATCCGGAACAGTATACGTATCACCCTTTAAATGTGTTGAAACCCATTCGCTGGAAAATTCATTTGGTATATTCTGCAGATTAACTATTTCGCTGCTAATTCCTTGGTTACACCATTCAAAAGTGTTCGACATGGTGCCGGTTTCAAAATTATACGAGAAAATATAAACCCTGTCCACTTCAAGTTTTTCACCAATAAGTGCCAGTAACCGGTCAATGGCGTCGTCGCTGTTTTCGAGAGGGATATTGATAAATTCTGTTGCCAGGTGACTCAGGAGTGTTTGCAGACTGACGATTTTATTTAGCTTTTCTTCCGACAGTTTTCGTTTCGAAATATCAGAAAATGTGCCTAATACACGGAATGAATCGTTTTCTTCGGATTGGCTTATTACTTTTCCCCTGCTAAGGATCCATTTATACTCGCCATTTTTACAAAGTACGCGATGTTCATTAATAAATACCGGGCTTTTACTGTTGAAATGGCTATGCAGATCAAGTACAACATTTTTCTTATCCTCGGGGTGGATACGGTTTTCCCATTCATCAATCTTGTTTCCTATTTCGTGTTCCTGATATCCGAGCATTTCCTTCCATTGTTTCGAATAGAAAACCTCCTGCAAAAGGACATCCCAGTCCCACACCCCGTCGCCCGACCCTTCAAGAGCGAATTGCCAGCGCTCTTCGCTTTCGCGGATAACTTTTTCTATTTGCTTACGTTCGGTAATATCCCTGATAGTACCTTCAATAAAAAGGGGTTCTCCGTCTTTTCCTTTAATGAGATGACTTGTGATAGATACTGGAATAAGAGTTCCGTTTTTGTGGCGTAAAACATTTTCGAAATCATTCACTCTGCCATTCTGAATCAATAAAAGGATCATTTTATCCCGGCTTTCAATATCAGAATAAACTATTTCAACGCTTTTGCCAATGAGCTCTTCGGGCTTATGGCCTAAAAGTTTGTAAACAGAAGGCGAAAGTTCAATAATTAGTCCATTTATATCGGAGCGGTAGTACAGATCGAGGAATGAGTTGAATATCGATTCGTATTTAACCGCTGTTTCGCGAAGGGCTTCTTCTGCTATTTTTCTTTGTGTGATATCATGACTTATTCCAACAATTCCTGTTACATTTCCTTCAGCATCAAGTTGAGGGATTTTATTTCCAATCAGCCATTTTTTTTCGCCCGAAGGTGTTATCAAACAAGCTTCACGGTTCAGAATTGGCATTTTGGTATTTATAATTCCTTGGTCTTCAACGGTTGTATTGTTAAAAATATCGTTCGAATAAAATGCAGCATCAGTTTTTCCAATAACCATTTCAATAGTATCAGCACCAAGCAAATGAGCTTCAGCATAATTGAGCATGGTTTTACGCCCTTGCAGATCTTTAAAATAAATAGGGTCAGGAATGTTGTTTACAATGGTACGAAGCAGAGTTTGCTCGCTGATCAGTTTTTTTTCAGCCTCTATGCGTTTCATTACTTCCAACGAGGCTGTGCACGATTTGGCGAACAATTCAATGACAGGAATCAGCTCTTTCAAATGTTGGTTTTCGAACGGGAAAGCCCTGCCGATAATAAGCAATCCGAAACCACTCAAACGAATACCATAATAATAAGTACCATTTTTTACCGAAAGTAAAGTTTCTGTTTCAGGAGCATCAGCAAGGTGTAAGCTCAGTTCGTCGATAAGCTGCAGATGTGCAGGGTCTTTGCCAGCATAATACGGCAGAGTAAAAATACCTGATGATCCGGAAGTATTGTTTTGTGAAACGCTTACAATGGTACAGCCAAGTTTCTTTAAGAAAGCTGATGCCGCCTTTTTAATTGTTGTTTCAAGGTCGAGTTCGCCGCCTATTGACAGTGAAAGTTCCAACAATACCTGGTTCCATATTTGATTTTCCATAATTAATCCTCCAATAGAGCGATTACCGAAGTTTTGGTGTAAAACTCAAGGTAGTCGTGGCCTGAATTGGCAATTTCGCCTAACGAAAGTGCACCTATAAGTTTATTTCCTCCCGAAGCAATTTCGAGTTCTTCTTTAAAATGACTTCCCAGAAATTGTACCCGGGTTATACAATCAATGAAAAAAGTGAGTGGTTTGCTTTCCCTCTTAGTATCAATGCGCGAATAGAATACATTTTCGGCTATATTCCGCGATTTCCGTGCTCCGTCCAGCAACGAACCTGCATCGCCACTGAGCACGTAAACAAATGAATTCTGCGGCAGCTCGCCAAGGCATAACAATGAATTGTTGATGCTGCTTACCGGATCGCGGACTAACAACTCGTCAGCAACTTTAACAATACCAAGCGGATAGCTTCGTGCATATTCTTTAAATGTAATTTCATGAACGTCCTTGTGCAAAACATCTGCAATTAAGCCGCGGTACACTTCGAAAGCAGGTTTCCAGTCGAGCGAAAGTATTGTGTTGAACTTTGATGATGTAATTTTTAATGGTTTCGAAACCGGATGCCATCCATGCGCAACCCCTATCCCGCTGCCCATATCGGCAAATGCAAAAATGGCGGCATCCTGTAACAGGCCTTTGCTGGTAATAATACATGGCATCGGCTCAAAAGTAAGCGAACCGGCGCCGCCTCCTATGTAGTTTGAAAGCAATCCAAGATGATTGAAGGTGCTGTCGAGTAAACTGGCAATAGTCCGGCTTAAGCCATCGATAAATAGAAATATGGTTTTATCCACGGCGGGCAGTTCCTTAAATGCCTCTTCCATTAATTTATCGGGGTTCACATGCGGATCGCTTATGTTTTCAACGATAAAGGTATTTACCTTATGCGTAATACCGGCGACAATAGTGCCTTGAAGTAAGTTCTCGGTATTATGAAGTATTTGAGGAAAAATGCCCCCAAATATTGGTTTCTTCACATTTTTGAAAAGGTTATCCGAGTTGTCGGGTGTAAAATTATTGGCTTCACAGGCCAATACCATTATTGCCTGTACCGAATTATCAGCTTCTGCCACATGGAGCATTTCCTCCAGATTTAGAAGGCTCCCTTTTTTATCGAGTTGTATTTTCATACCTGTGACAGTTACTGATTGTTGCTATTTGATGAATTTGTGCTTTCGATGGATGGTTAGTGCTAAAGTATGAAAGATATATGGATGCGCTTCGGTTTCAGAAATAAATCACGCGTTAGCCGATCAATCACTTTTGATAAATTTACCACTTATGCTGCTGTTAGCCGACTTTAATGAATAAATGTAAATGCCCGCTGGCAGGTTAGTAACATTTATGCTTATGGTTTGTATTTCGCATGGTTTTGAATGCTCATTCCTTTGAATTACCAATGTACCACTAAGGGAATATATCCCTGCAATTATTTCCGAAGGTTTTTCAACCTTGTAATTTATAGTGAGCCAGGTTTTAACCGGATTAGGGAAAAGAATTGGTTTACTTATTAATTGCCCCGTTATTCCTGCAACTGAAGGGTCATACTCAACCGCACCAATATCCGCCGCAGCCCCATATGGACGGTAGGTATGGAAATAATCGAAAGTTATGTTCAGGCTCTCAGCCCATGCTGCATTTATTAATGGGGAACCTTGCAGCAAACTATATCCATCCGCAGCAAATTTCGCACTATCGCTGTTCCGTGCCAGGTAATTGTTTTTTATCAACACATCCGAAGCAGGGTCGGGGAGCATAATATAGGCGTCGTTACCTGTAAAACTGGTGTTCCCGTTTTCATAAAAATCATAAGCTCCGGGATTTATAATTGCGTTGGAAGCAATAAGGTTGTTTTTGGTAACTGTACTCATAAAACGGATTCCATCAGTTTTCGGATTTAAAATTGTATTAAAAGCAATAGTAAATGCGGAGTCTGCTTCTGCCGAAATATCTGAAACAAAAATTCCATAAACTCTTCTTGTTGTATCTGTTGGAAAGAAATATTTGCCGGCATCAATTATTATATTATTAAATATCCTTTCACCTGCAAGTCCAAAAACCTGGATACCTTGTCCTTTTCCCTGGCTGATAAAATTATTGTTACAATCGCATTTGGAGCCGCCCCCGAGTATGATTCCCGACATTTGACCATAATATTCTTCCTGGCTGTCAAACAATACAATGTTATCGAAAACCTGGCAGTTGGTTGAAGCTGAACTTACCTGGATACCATCCCAGCCTGAATATTCAATAATATTCTTATATACCTTTACTCCATCAAGCAACGATGGCATTAAAAGTGTATCGACTCCGTTACAATTTAAGGTTTGTCCGAAATATTGCGTGCTCCCTATATATAAACCCTCAGTACCAACATGTCCGATATAATTGTCGTGTATAAGGGTATTATATTGGGTAAATTTTTCGCGCGTTGACGTAAAACTGCAATCAGGATCGGTTTTAGCAAAAATACCGGCTGACTTGCAATTTTCGATGCTTACATGATCAATTTCATAATCGGAGCTCATGCCACCAATACCAATTCCAGCACCGTTAGCGACCTTACTTATTCGGAAACCATAAAAATGATTGGCATCACCCGTTCCTGTAAGCCTGAAAAAGCGGCAATTTAAAATCGAAATGCCGTAATAGTGATCGGTATCAAAAATAACTTGTCCATGGTCATTCATAAAAATGACCGGATTATCTTTTTCACCGGTAAAATTTTTTATACGCAATAAGCTTCGCTGCCCACTAGTAAATAATAAAGTATCGCCCGGCTGTATCATGTTGTATGGTGATACATTTGCATCAACAATTGTAACAGTTGTATCCACCTTAAATACATGTTGCTGGCTCCAGGCGTCCTTGCTCATGAAGTAGGTGCATGTAAGAACTATAAAAATGGCGAATATTCGTATCATAATTAGTGTTGAAACAATAGGATTCAGTTACTTCTTTTGGCTCTCTCCCAGTTAACGGATTGTGATCCTTTTATATACCTTTTAAATCCCAGAAAAACAGAAAGATTCATGATGAAAAAGTAGTAAGGAACGAACAACAGTTTTACACGGATGTTTCGGTTTTCGAGGTACCAGCCGAGCAAAGCTGAGAAGTAAAACAACATCTGAAGCCAGAATAAGGTGCTGAAAATCCCGAATCCGTTAATTCCTTCATTCCATGCCAGTATGAAACCGGTAGGAATAAGGAATAGAAGTGCCAGTGGAGCAAGTGTCCAACGCAAAACACGATGCGAGATATATTGAAACGACAAAGTTCCGTATTTGAACACATTTAGCAGCGACCTCAACCTAACAACGGATTGAATTCCACCGGCCGATATCCTGATTTTTCGTTTCAGTTCCTCTTTTACATTTACCGAAGCGGTTTCGATGGCATAAGCTTCCGGATCATATTGAATTGTATAGCCTTCCTGTGCAACCCTGAGTGAAATTATGAAATCGTCGAGCAGTGTGTCACGCTCCACTTCGCGGTAAAGTTCGGTACGGATGGCAAAAAGTTCGCCCGCAGCGCCAACAACTGAATAAAGCTCGGCATCCCATTTTTTAAGCGTCGATTCGTATTTCCAGTACAAGCCTTCGCCGGCACCGGCAGCAGCATCTTTTTCCTTGCTGAAAATTCGTTTCTCGCCTGATACACATCCTACTTTAGGGTTACTGAAAAGATTGACAATACGCCGGATCGATTCTTTTCCCAGCATGGTATTGGCATCGCAAAAAACCACGATCGGTGTTTTAACAAATTTCATTCCGCGGTTCATTGCGCCTATTTTGCCGCTGCGCTTATCAAGATGATGAACTTCAACGCCGTGGTATTTTTGCAATTCGTCAGGTGTTCCGTCATCGGAACCATCGGTAACCCAAACCATATGAAGTTTTTCGGCTGGATAGTCGAGTTCGCGCGAGTTTTTTATTTTTTCAGATACAAACGCTTTTTCATTGTAAGCTGCTATAAACAAAGTTACATCAGGTTCGTAGGCGAAATCAGTTTGCGCCGTTTTTGAATACCCGGATAATCGCCTGATTTTTATGATTACGTAAAGCAGAATTCCATACCCTATATAGGCATAGAAGACTATGAAAAGCATAATCCCGAATAAAATTTTTAACGTTAACATGCTAGTTCGTTTTTTTTGAAATTACTGATTTTACGGGCGAAAATGTTAAACTCATCAACAATACCGAATTCGAAAACCGCTGTTTTGTTCAGAATCGATTTTATGGAATCCTGACCGGTGTGTTTATCCTCCATCACAAATGTTATGTTCGGATAGTTGCGTATAAATTCTACCGATCCCTGAAGCGCCTCAGATTCCATGCCTTCAACATCTAGTTTGAAAAGGATTTTTTCATTTGTGTCTATTTTTAGATCAGCCAGCATCGAATCGAAAGTCCGGATTTCGGCGGGTAAACTGTCGGAATTATTTTCCCTGTCGATAAAGGAAGCGCCGGTGTTAACAGGATTAAATTTAAACCTGGCAAGTTTATTCTCTTTCCCCAAGCCAAATTTAAATGTGGTGACATTGTTAACCAGGTTATTTAACCGGAGATTTTTTTGAATTACTGTATAATTGTCGGCAAGCGGTTCAAAAGCAATACATTTTATGTTGAATTTAGAAACAAGGATGCTGTAATCGCCGATGCAGGCGCCGCCGTCAATAAACAGCGTATACTCTTTGATATGATTAAGAATAAATTTTTTAACACCCCATTCGTAATAATAATTGGCGAATTGAAAATCGTTGGTGTTCCTGCGGCAGAAAAAAGTACCTATGGATGACCTTACGATCCTGTTCGTTTTGTGTGAGGTTTTGTTTGTCAGATATTTAACCGACGAAATAATGGAAATAAAATCGCCATGCCTCAGGTATTCGGTTAGGTATTGCATGTATGTAATAACTTTCTTCATTCAATCAGTTTGTTTATAAAAGGATTAGCGGTGGAAAAATTCAGGTATCTTTTTAATAACATTGCTCAGCTTTTTAAAGTAACGTTTGGATTCACCTATAGGTCTGAGATTTTTCCATTTGGTACGGTTAAGATGTTCGAAGAATATTTTTCTGAATTCATCAAGGTTGTCGTAGGTTTTATACATTGGCTTACGGCCTATAAAATGAATATTGAACGGATCGTCACATTCGTCCGAAGCAAATGCGTTCCATCGGGGATCCAGTTCCAGCCAGCGGTTAGCCATTACTATATTTAGGCCATATTGGTCAGGATAATTAGCAAATTTTTCATTATCCGAAATACATTTTACAACCGTAACGGCACTGTTCTCTTCTCTCCATTTTTTAATATTGATGACAAGGATTCCGGTATTAAAATACTTTGTATCAGGATGAAAACCCAACTCTTTATAATTTAAAATACCGCCCCACGAATTACTGAACACTTTTAAACGCGGGTCCATAACAGCCGCCAGCATATGATCGCCTATCTCAATATTCCACAGGTCGGAAATATCCCGCATCATGATCATATCTACATCCAGGTAAATAATTTTTTCGAACCGTTCGGGGATAAAATGCGGAATAAATATCCGTGTATGAATGTTTTTCGGATACGAAGTCCGGTCGAACGGAATACGCATATTGTCAGGAATAGCATCATCCATAGTTATCCAGTTCAGATGCATTTTGTCCGAAACAAGTGACGAAGCCAGTTTTTTTCTGTTGCCTGAAGTGATACCGTCGTCCACAATAAAAACCTCAATGTTTTCGCCTGATTTATGGTGATGATCAACGGATTTTAAAAGTGCAGCCAAAAGAATCACATAATGGTTATCGCAAGCCACTATAATTGCAATGGGGGAAGTTGTTTTCATTGTAATAGGATTAATTTTTAGTTATTGTAACTCATTCTTTTACAGTTATTTGTTCTGTTCATGCTTATAGAAATAGATACTTACCCTTTTGAATTCCTTTATTAAGCGGGTTTTTATTGCGTTGAGGAAAGTGCCGCTTCGTTCAACTGACCGGGTAATAGTCCAAGCGGCAGCTTTTGATTGAGTAACTCTTTTAATTTTCCCGGTTTTAAGCAGGGCCAGGGCCATGGAACCGTCTTCGGAGCGTGAGTTGTTTTTTATAAAGCCGATTTTTAATGCCGCTTCGCGCGGGAAACAAAAATTTACACCGCCAACGGCAAGGTAAGGGCGGTTAATAGTGCGCAAAGAATGGATGATGTCGCGAAAAAACTCGTAGAAAGCATAACGTAAGCGCGATTGACCTTTCCTCGGGATGAAAGAGTAGGTGCCGGAACTGGCAATGCTTTTTCCTGTCAGTATAGGTTGCAGCATGGTATCAACCCAGGTTGGCGGATAAATGGTATCGGCATCGCCGGTGAGAATATATTTACCGTGCGAATTCTCTACAGCAGTTTGCCTGGCAAATCCATAACCCTGCTGTATTTCGAAAACCGGCGTAATCCCGCAGCGGTGGATGATTTCGGAGGTTTTATCTTTGGAGTTGTTGTCAACAAATATAAATTCAACCGGATACTTGCTTTTTAGTGCGCTTAATGATGACAGATTCCGGAGAATATTAGCTTCTTCGTTCCAGGCAATGATATTTATCGAAACCAGTGGATTATCTGTTCGCTGAGCAGCAAACCCTTTCCTTATCCGTTCGAATATTTCCTCCGAAATATCTTCCGGCTTTTGGTAGTTATACCAATGGATACGGATATTTGATGGTACTATTGGGCGGAACATAAACTATTTTTTTACTATTAGTGCTGATTAAGGAATTTCTAATGTTAAATTTGGGTTAACAATTTACATTGATAAACCTGTGATTTCGGATTTCTTATTCATTCAGTTCTAACTTTATCATTAATCTGCACCCAATTTTCGGTAATGCTCAAGCACTTTTTGAGCCGTTATTTCCCATGTGAATTGCGAAGCGCGTATAAATCCTTTCCTGATCAGGTTTGTTCGTAAATTCTCGTCGCTAATCATTTTAATCATAGCTTCGGTAATTTCTTCGTTTACGAAAGGATTAACCAGATACGCTGCATCACCTGCAATTTCGGGCATTGATTCGGTATTGGAAGTTATAACCGGAACACCGCACTTCATGGCTTCCAGCATTGGAATGCCAAAGCTTTCGCGAAGCGAAGGGTACAGGAAAACTTTACTTTGGCAGTAAATGGACGGCAGGCTGGCATTTGGGATATAACCTGTTAGAATAATTCTGTTAATCAATGCTTTATCGTCAATTTCATCAAGCAAATTTTGGAGTTTATTTTGCTCATAATCTGCAATAACCAGATAATAGTTGAGGCCGGTTCGCTTTAAAAAATCCGAAAATGCTTTTAACGTTCCTTTCACATTTTTCTTGGGATCAGTATTTCCAAGGAAGAAGAAAAAATTATCCGGCAGTTGATATTTCTCTTTTGCCTGTTGCAATTCCAGTTTATCTGTTATTGGTTCGAAATGTTTACCAACGCCATTATAAATAACGTTTATTTGTTTCTCACTTTTCAATCCGAAATGTTTATCAATACGGTTTTTCTCCGAATGCGAAACAGTGATATTTTTCCGGCTCTTAGTAACCAAATGTGGTACCACCAGTTTCCTGTAAATGTTTCCAAATTTCTGGTACGGCGTGGCACTCCCTGATAAAATGCGGGTGTAACTACTTTCCATATAAATGATATCGTGGAGAGTGAGCACCAAAGGAATTTCGCAACGCATAGGAGCCGTATTACTGGTGCAATGCAATATCTGGCACCCGGCCTCCTTAGCTGCTTTTGGCAAGGCAAACTGTTCCCACAATGGATAGAAACCTCCATCCAGTTTTATAATTTTTAAATTGGGCGTTTCGTTCAATATGGCATCATCTGCATCTGGTTTTACAAAAATCACATATTCATTTTTGTGGTCAATTTGCTGCAGGTTGCGAATAAGCTCCAGGGCATAAATATCCATGCCGTGTTTCTTTTCCCTGAACAAGCGCTGAGCTTCGATCGCTATCCTCATTATTGAGTTCCTTTCTTTCTGTTAATATTACTTTGTACTATTTCCAATTACACCATGCTGAGTATGGATAAATGTTTTATTAGCTCCTTTGAGCTTAAACAACAAGGTGAACATCAACCAAAAACCCATTGGCAGGGTTAAAATAGCCATCAAGGTTTTCTTTGTGTAAAACTTTCTGTGTACCGAAAAAGCGAAGGCTGCAATTACTAACGACCAGACAACAAACCAGTCAATAAAATTCAGAACCAGAGTTTCCGATATCCATTCAATATTAATAAGTGCGAAAACCCCCATCAATGTTGTAATTATAGTTACAACGCCTAATAAAAGAATACGGGGAGGCATAACCATCTGGTACACTTTATCAAGAAAATCGATGTTCAAACGGGTAACGAACTGAACAATTCCGGCCCATACAAATCTTCGGAAATAGATAAACTGTGCCGCCAGCCATCGTTTGCGCTGATTTTCGAAAACTACTTTGTCCTGAACTTTTTCATCCAATAAAACTGCGTCAACAAGGTATTCAATCTTAATACCATCGCGCAGCATGGTTAGCTCAAGTTCCTTATCGAAACCGCCGATTGCTTCAATAGCCAGCATCCGATTTTTAAACATGCCATATTGAAAGGCCATTCCTGAACCTATTAATCCTGAAGCTAATCCAGCTACTCTATGCCCTTTTCGGAAAATATGGTTGTTGATTTCTTCGCTTATGGAATCGAGCACAGCCATTGAATTATTCATGTTTTTTGCCATTCGGTGGCCTTGTACAGCCGTGAATCCGGATTCGAAAGCCTGGTTAATTTTTTCAAGGAAATCAAAAGCAATTATATTGTCGGCATCCAGTACCACGGCTACATCATAATTATCCCCTATGGCCGCCATCGCAGCATTAAGCGATTTTGATTTGGTGCTCTTCTCGAATGTAACTTCAACCACTTTCAACGGAAGTGTCTTCAAGGCCTCCACTGTTTCGGGTTTAAAGGAATCGGCTACTATAATCACATCAAACGACGCAGCAGGATAGCTTTGTTTGAGCGAGGCTTCTGCAACCTCGAGGATTACAATATCCTCCTTATAGCCTGGTATCAATACGGCCATTCTACGGATTGACGGTGCGGGATGAATTTTCCTGCGGTAAGGAAAAAGTCCCATAAAAGCAAAAAAGACAAAGTAAACAGCCGCTATGCTGAGGTATATATATACGATTAACTCGATACTGTTAATCAGAAAATTCAAGATTCCCATTGGATTATTTTATTTATTTATTCGTTTTTCGCGTTTTGCTGAACTGCTGTTTTGAGCCTGGAAGAACCAGGTTTCTCTAAATATCAATTCAATTTCTTTTCTAAAAGCGTATCTATAATATCCTCAAAGAGTTGAGCCCGGTTTTCCCAGGAGTTCTTTTCGGCGAATTGAATTCTCATCTTTATGTTTTCAAGGTTGTCCGATTCAATTTCACGAACAATTGCGTTACAAAAAGCTTCTTTCCCATGGGTAAAACTGACTATGTGATTGAATTCAGGAAGGTTAGCAAACGATGTAAGCACAACGGGAACTCCAACAGAGAGATATTCGTTTATTTTTAAAGGATAAATGTTTTTAGAGTATTCATCGCAGATGTATGGTATTAGTCCCACATCACATTTCTTCAGTAAACCCGGCACTTCATTTGGTTTTACAGGCGGTTTAAATTTCACATTCGGATAAGATGAGAGCCGCTGTGTAATAGTTTTATTCATTAATTCGCCTATAAACTCAAAATCGTAATCAGGCAATTTCTGAATTGAATATTCGATGGTGTCGATGTCGAACCGTTGATCCAGGCTGCCGATGTACCCTACTTTTTTTCTTTTCCCAGCATTGTTTATACTTGTTTTTGCATCGTGGTTGAAGATTTTGAAATCAACGCCGTTTTTAACAACATACATCTCCGTGTTAAGTTCCTGTAGGGATGAAGCAAGAAATTCGGACGTAACAATTACGCCATCAGCCTGCGAAGCAAAACTTTGATCGGCAACGGTGGCTCTTTGCCCGTATCTGCCTGTATTAGGGCCATCGTAGCAGTAAAATAAATGGAGCTTTTCTTTTATTTTCCCAATCAGGTTTCTGCCGTAAATAGCGTTGTAGGCATTGATGCAAACTGGATTATCCATTTTTAATTTTCGGAGTGCACGCCTTATCGACCTGGCATAAATATAACTGTTGAATTTTAAGAGTAGAGTATAAAGGCTCTCGATTTTTATGAATTCGACAGGAAGTATAGGGGGAATAACAAGATGATGAACATTAGTGTCGAAATTGGTTTGTTCAACTACAAGCCTTTTCGTAAATCCTAACATTCTTGAAACAGGCGCTCTTCCATTCCCCAATATTGTGGATATCAAATCTTTCAGCGTAAAAGGATATTCGACAAATAATACAGTATTGCCTTTTGCAAGTAACGACATAATTTGAACTGTAGATTTTGTATAAAACCCTTCCCAGGTTGTATTCGAAACGCACACTATGTTTTTATTCCTGATCATCTTCTATCTTTTGTAAATAAGGGTAGCTGTAAGTCCGTTAGCAGTTTAGGTTATTCTGTTGTTATATTTTAGGGTTGAACACTATTTCAAGGTGCGGATTTTATCTCTGACTTTTAATGCAAATTTTCGGAGAAATGGGAAATATTTTCCGCTTTTAAAATTATAAAATACCGACTCAGAATCGAAAATCATCTCGAAGTTTTCCGTACATAATACTGGTTTTTTTGCAAGCCTGTTAATTTCAACTGCCTGCAACAGATTACTTTCGATGAACAGGACATATGGTTTTGACAGGTAAGCTTTTGCTTTGTGTGCGGCATGGTTGTTAGCCTTTTGCCGGGCTTCCATATCCGGAAGGTCGAGCATTACCAGGTCATTATACTTCACGTTATGTGTTTTAAGCCAGGTTTCGGTTTCGTGCCTATATTTTTCGAGGCGTGAGGTTACGATTGTACCTATTTTACTCCCAGGAATGAAAAGCGGTGGTGCGTTAAGAATAAAATTCCTGTATTTAGGGCCGTCGTCATTTTGGTCTTCGGAAGGATCAATACATAAAACCCCGTCAATGTCGAAGCAAGCTTTTTCCAAAGTGGTGTGGTGGAGCACGTTCCACTGGAAATAACGAGGAAGAGGAACAGTTTCGAAAAAATAATCCACCATTTTTTCTTTCCCTGGAATTACATATATAGCACAATAACTGATTGTGAATTCCGATTCCAGGTGCTTTAAGCTTTCCTTGCACTTTACCATGGCAGAACCAGAAGCAATGCTGTCGTCAACAACCAGTATTTTTTTAAAATCGTGGATGTCGAAAAACTGTCCACGGGCACCGGCCTTGTAAATATGGCCATTCAGGAACGAATTAATATCCGTGTATGGTTTATTTAGGTATAATGCCAGTAAATTTGCCGGTAACATACCACTTCGGGGAATCCCTACAATGAGATCGAAATCGCGTGGAAGAATACTTAAACGTTTGAGAATAATTTTGTTTAAATCCGAAACATTCCTGTAATACATAGTATTTTTTTTAGTGAGTGGGTATGATCATTTTCTATAGAGAAGGCATGAATTAAAGTACAATTGAGATTGAAAGTTTTCAAACAGCACTGATCTGAAGACTTTTTTTAATTTCTCCCCATTGTACCAATACATTTACAATATCTTCCAATCGTAAGGGTTTCGAAATATAATCGTCCATGCCCGCTAACAGGCACTTCTCTTTATCCCCTTGCATCGCATTTGCTGTCATGGCTATTATAGTTGGCCCGTCTTTCCGCCAGCGATCCTTAATTATCCGTGTAGCTTCGTAGCCATCCATTTCAGGCATTTGTACATCCATAAAAATGATGTTGTACGATTTCCGCTTAAGTGCTTCAATAGCTTCTATACCATTGGCAACCAGGTCGGTTCTATAGCCCAACAGTTCAAATAACTTCCGTATCAGTTTCTGATTGATGAAATTATCTTCAGCTATAAGTATACTGAATGGGTACAGAATTGAAACTGATCTCATTTCCGATTGAATTTCGGGTATTGTTAACGAATCGCATTGTTCATTCGCTAATACACTGAGCAGGATATCAGCAAGTACGGAGTGTTTTATCGGCTTGTTTACATAATATGAAAACAGCTCCTTTATTTCCGGTGATCTCACCGTGTTGCCAATTGAAGTGAGCATAATAAGCGGAAGTTCCGAGCGGCTGAATCTTTTCCGGATTTCACGGGCCAACATCTCGCCATCCATACCAGGCATTTGCATATCGAGGATTGCCAGATCAAACGTTTGATTGCCATTTAGTAATTCCAGTGCTTCAACACCCGATTCAAGCGCAACGGACTCAATATTCCAGTGGTTGAATTGCAATTGCAGGATTTGTCGATTTGTGAAGTTATCATCAACAATAAGAACTCGTTTCCCATGGAGTTTTTTGAGTTTCCCTATTGATTTATTAGTATTTGCCGGAGGCGGTATAAAATAGGTCTTTATCGTAAACCGGAAATCCGATCCTTCGCCGGGTTGGCTTTCGACCCAGATTTTACCATTCATGAGTGAAATGAGGTTCGATGTAATTGCCAGGCCTAATCCTGAACCACCGTATTTGCGGGTTGTTGAAGCATCAACCTGCGAAAAGGGTTTAAATAGTGTTTCTATTTTATCTGATGGAATTCCAATGCCTGTATCTTTCACTGAGAACTCGAGTTCCAGTTCATCATCATCGAGTTTATTTATTGCTACCTTTACCAGTATTTCTCCTTTTTCGGTAAATTTTATGGCATTGCCTATCAGGTTAACAAGTACTTGTCTGAGCCTGAAACCATCGCCAAATATGTAAGAGGTTATTTTTGAATCGAGGTAATAAATAAGCTCAAGTTTTTTCTCAAAAATGCGTGTCGCCATCAGATCAAACACATCTTCAATGCATCTGCGCAAGTCGAAATCTCCTTCTTCAAGCTTCATATGGCCTGATTCGATTTTCGAAAAATCAAGAATTTCGTTAATAATATTTAAAAGACTGTCGCCAGAGGACTCAATAGTTTGTACTAACTCCCTTTGCGAAGGTGTTAATTCCGATTGCAAAAGAAGACTTGTCATGCCTATTACTCCGTTCATGGGTGTGCGTATCTCATGGCTCATAGAGGCCAGGAAATTGGATTTCGCCTTGTCAGCTGCCCGGGCGAGTTCCATTGCTTCGAGTAATTCTCCGTGTGAAACAAACCGCCTGATAGCAACACCGATATTATTGGCTAACATGGATAGCACATTCTCCTCCGATCCGCTCCATGAATGACCTGTTTTGCTGTCGGCAAACCCGGTGAACCCCCAGAATGTGTGATTTCGTGGATCAAGTATTGGAACTATAATAATTGATTTTATCAGCTGTCGTTCAAAAAACGGTTTAAGCTCAGTATCCAACTCATCAAAAGAGTATTTTATAATTTCACCATTCTGAAGCCTGCCGTACCACCCTTCGGATGTTTGCCTGTAAAACATTCCATCATATTCCGATGTATCTACAACGGCCTTAAGGTCAGGATGCATCCATTCGTAAACGGGTTGCATTTTTATCGAGTTTTTTTCGTTGTCAAAAACATTTTTGAAAATAAAAATTCTGTCGATATTGGTATGATTGGCAAATGATCCGAGGGCATCTTTTATGGCATCATCAAGGTTATCGATAGTAAGTAGTCGTCCTGATGCGTTGGCAAGTCCTTCGAGGAGTTCACTTTGTTGAATAATCTGCTGCTGAACAAGCTTGCGTCCGGCATTTTCTTCCTCTAGTTGTATGCGTTGAGTGTTAAAATTCAGTATTAGTCTTGCGATTTGACTAAACTCATTTTCTTTTTTTTGAAGTTGTTCAAGATGTTGTGAATCAGTGCCTTTTAGTGCTTCTGATATTATTCCGAGTGGACGGCGGATCCAGAAATAGAGTATATAACTGAATAGTACAAATACTAAAACTATCAGCAAAGCCATACTGCCCAAAACGAAATTGCTGATTTGATGAAATGATTTAAAGAATTTATTATTCTTTTGAAAAACGAGGGTTCGTAAAGGTTGCTGATTGTAATCAGAAATTGTATAAAGGGCAGAAATTGTATGATTATCAATAGAGTTTGAAGGAACATAACCGGCTTTCTGATTTTTTATCTGGCTGCCTGTTAATGCCGAAAGGCTTACAAAAAATTCCTTATCCCAAAGTTTGGCTGCCAAAAAATAACCTTTGCCCTCAGTAATGCGCGCAGTATCGAGTGTTGGATGTATGGTTGCTCCTGATATTTCGAGGATTCCTTCAGGTAGCAGAGAGTAGAAATGTATGAATCCGTTTGTTTGTAATTTCTCAAAAATGGTTTTTTGTGCGTCAGCCGATAAAACCAATCCGCCAGGATTATTTCCAAAACCATATACCAATTGTTTATCGGAATTAAATACCGCTACCGAATTCAGATCGAAAGAGTTAATGATTGTAGCAATGTTATCAACCGCCCATTTCTGGTCTTTTTTATCAATTTTCACAATAATATCATTCCAGTTAGTATAGTCGGTAACTATCTGGCGCAGCTGGTTTGAGCGTTCGGAAACAGCATTTTTTACAATAATTTCCTGTTGTTCTACGGACGAACGTATTATCAGTTCGTTCTGCCGCGATTGCATTTCCCTGAAAATCAGTAAGGATGCCAGGAAAAGAAAAAGGCAAACATGAATGATTATAAATGTTTTTTTGCGGAGAGTCATTTGTCTATCAGGTTATAGTGGATGTAGCGTTACGGGACTTAGCTGATTAAAAACAAAATTATAGTGATTTAACTGGTTTCACTATAGCGGAAAATACGCTTTAGTTGTAGCTGAAAACACATAAATTTTGTAGAGAAAAAGCCTGTTTGTTTGTAGTTAAAGCCTTATTTTTTTGAGTACCAGAAATAATAGCCTGCTTTCTTTCAGATTATGGTTTTAAATATTGTTCCCAGGCCGGTAAAACCTGATTTATCAGTACTTCTTACATTCAGAGTAATTTACACCGGAGGTTAACCTTCGGCAGTGATTGTACCCAAATTATCCTAATGAATCGGAAAGAAATTTATAAGCCTCCAACTGCTTGGTTTTGAGAATTTCATTTACATGCCGAAAATCAATGGGGACGTATAGCTTTTCAGTCAACTGGCTATCTGCTGAAAGGATGATCCTATCTTCTAATCCGAATAATTTAACCAGCGATGAAAACCTTGTCATTCCACGCTTTGTGTTTCCCAAAGCCAAAAATGGCTTGTTGAAAATAATTGCAAAAGCCATTCCGTGAAACGAATCAGTTACCACATACTCTGCATCCATAAAACCTCTTAACCAGGCTGTAACAGGCGGATAAATGCAGTCGCTTATTTTTTTTCTGCCTGCATCACGGAATAAACTTTTTGGCATTATCGAAACTTCATCTAACCCTGTTTCGAGAATTATTTTTTTAATAAATTCCAGTTTATCGGGCGATTTATCTAATACATAAGTCAACAAGGTTCCGTTACATTTTGGAATCTTATCTTTTTCGACCAAACGAATATATTCTTCTTTTGGAACCAGTAATGTGGGGTCTAAAACCTGTGTTGCTTCAACTCCGAAATTTTGTTTGCAAAGCTTTACTGCCGTATCTTCGCGAACGGAAACAGCGTTAAATTTTGCAACCAGCTTTCTGCATTCGCCAGTTTGCTCAGACGTAAATTCCCAATTATCCACTCCAAATGATGCCGCGTATGATATACGCTTTGGGTTAACGGTATCATCAATAAAACCGAGAAAATGATTTGCCAGACGGGGCGAATATTTTGGTCGCCAAACCTGGTCGCTTCCAACCACATATGCATCAAATTCATATTGGCTTAGCTTTGCAAAATCACTTTCCGATTTCAGAAAAACGGTCGTTTGGATATTTTCACTTAAAAACCGATTCGTGTGCCGGTCAATTACAAGCTCCTCTTTAGCCGTAGCCCACGAACGGATTACACCCATTTTTCCGTTTATAATACTTTTAATCAGCCGGTTTGCTGAAGACAAAACCTTAATCTTGAATGGCATTATACGGTTTCGGCGGTTCACCGCCCATACTTCATGACCCATTTGCTTTAAAACGGTTTGGAGTGCGAAAGCCTGCAACAGGCCACCGTAATTTGAATTAAATGGTAGAGTGATTATTCCTATTTTCATACTTTCTCGGTATTAATATTTTCGGAATACAACTTGGTTTTTTACAAATGTTCAACGGTTATTTCTTTTGCTCTTTTTCGTGGTGATGATGCGATTGAAAATTCATCGGGGACGTAGCCACACGAAATAATCATCAGAAGAACTTCATTTTCAGGAATATTTAAAATATTCCGAAGTTTCACATCCTTGTCATTAGTTACACTCCAGTTGAGTGAACAGGCTCCTATTCTGTAAAAATGAAGTGCATTTAACAAGGTCATTATAAACATTCCCCCGTTTAAATGATTTTCATTCCGTTCGTGTATATCTTTTGTGGTAGAAATAACTGAGCTTATTACCAGCAACGTTTCGGCCAGGTGTCCGAATCCACGGTTACCATTTTGTATTTCAAGTATCCGGGTTTTCTGTTCAGCTGATTTAACTATATGCACCCGGGTAGGCTGGCGGTTACAAAAGGAAGGCGATTTTTGCGCCAGGTCAATACACTCGTGCAATACGGATACAGGAATTTCTTCATCAGTATAGTTTCGTGTTGAATAGCGCGACATGCAAAACAAATCGAAAGGTTTGCCGGTATCCCGAAAATACTCATCCCTGCTTAATTTCAGCTGCTTTAACCCTACTATGGATTTAAACGGTTTTTCAAGGAGTACGAGTTTTTCAATAACATCATTATCCAGGCTGAAATTAATGTGCTCATGAAATTCCTTATACTCTTTTAATACAGAAACGGATTGCCTGAACTCCATTTCGTCTTGAGGCAGGTTCATTTTCTGGTATTTCAAAACTGTATTTACTAAATTTATTACAACCGGTTTCCCGAAACCTGGCCTGGGAACCGGCATGGTTAAGCCCTTCTCAACAATGTGATAAGCAAGTGTGAGATCGCGTTTAACTTTTTCAACTTCCGAATCGTTATACACTTTATCGTGTACACGTCTCTGTAAATCGAAATCGCAAGCTTTACGGGCGGTATGCAGATAATACAGATAAAGTATTTTATGAGGCATTAATTTCTTCAACTTATTTCTTATAGCTTCCATGTTAAAACAGGGTTAATTTTTAATGTTTTCATCTTATTATGGTTCCATCTCAAGGTTTATTGTTCACATCGGAATGGTAAACCTCTGATCATGATATTTTTAGCTTTTTCAAAACACGGTTTATTGGTTTGTTCATTAAATCACGCTCCGATTGATTCATGGCTGCAAACCAGAATATTGGGATATAAATAAGCGAAAACAGGAATACGCCTAAACCCAGGGTGAGGATATTATGCAGATCAACTAACTTAAGAAGAAAAAATGTTATAGTGCCTAAAACCAACGGAGTAAGCGACATTTTGCCAATTTCTTTCCAGAATTTTGGTATATCAATACCTTGCTTTTTGTAATAATAAATGTTCATGACAATAATATGGCCAAGAACCAAACCAGTGCATATGGCAGCAGCACATCCGATTCCGCCGTATTTTTTTACCAGCAGCAGTTGTAATGCTAAACTGAAAACAGCAATTGCAATATACAGTAATGCCCTGAATTTCACATTGTTTCGTGCCTGCAAAATGGTGATTCCTAAGTTTTGAATTAAAGGTATTGTAAGAGGAATGAAGAACAATAAGGCAATGATATATACATCAGCATAATTAGCTCCTGCCCAGATTAAAATGAATTGTTTACCAAAAATGATAAAACCGGTAAGTATAAATGCCATAACGATATACTGTATCCGACCTGTGCGGATAAACAGGTCAGATATTGATTTATCGGATTCTGAATAAGTGGTCATGGCAGTTATCCTGGGAAGAAAAACTCCTGAAATTGCCGTTGAAAAAGCCATATACATTTGCTCGAGTTGAATGCCTACCGCAAAAACAGCAACAGCGGCTGTGCTTACAAAAGCCCCAAGCACAAGTTGCCCGGTGCTCCAGTATAGCCTGTCGATGATTGCACCTAAGAATATGTAAAAGGAATACCTCGCTATTTCTTTCAAAAAACCCCATTTGAATCCGCGGAAGTAAAATTTGATCTTAAGTTTATACTTGCAGTACCAAAAGTTTATTAATAAAGAAGTGACGTTAAAAAAAGTAATCAGCACAACCATTCCGATAGCCCGGTAACCAAGTTTGAGGAGCAATATCATTACAAGTGTGTTGAGAATAATTCGCACTATCTGAATTGCTTTCTGAAAAATAAAATCTTCGTAGGCTGTTATTATTGATCCAAATATGCTGAAAGGGAAAGTAAAAGCCAGGTTAAACACCATCAGCAGCATCAGTATACGTGCTTTGCCCAACTCTTCTGCCGACATTGAACTGCCAAAAATTGCCTCCACATTGAAATACAACGCCAAACCTGCCGCCAGTGCAATTAAGGCGATAAACGAATAGAGTACTATAAACATTCCGAACATGGAGTACTGTTCTTCAGTTTTGCCTTCGGCTCTGAATTTGGCAGTGTAACGTATAATTGCATTTCCAAATCCCAAATCGAGAATAGTCAGGTATGCAACCACTGAGGCAACCAGCGAATACAATCCATATTCACTTTGTCCCATCATGCGGAGCATATACGGAGTATAAAGCAACCCGACAATATTGCTCAATCCTAGTGTCACATAGGATAATACAGCTCCGGCTTTTAACTGATTTACACTCATATTGGCAGATGTATAATCCTATCCATTTGAATCACTTATTTTAATTACTGCATGTGTAGAAAAAGTTTTCAGCTTTTTACGCAGCCAAGTTCAATTTCTGATTTTCCCGGGCTGCATCAGCCTCAAAAACATCGGAATTTAACATCAGAGCCATTGACATATAAATTAGTACACTGGTTGGCATTTGTCCCAAAACCATATTTCCGTATGAGGCTATCATTATTCCGAACATACCGGATACGAGAGCAGCCATTTTCATTTTCAAAATCGGGTCACGTATTCTGAACATGATTTTAAAAGAGGCTTTTATTATTATGTAGAATAGAATCAGAAGGTGCAAGGTCAGCCCCACAATACCTTGTTCAGCCCATATTAATACATACCAGCTATCGGGAGGTACATTGGATAAAAATGCGTTAGGGGCAAATTTCCGGGCTTTCCCGCCGGCATGCCCTATCCCGCCGCCAAAAGGTCGGGTTATCAGGTATTCTTTAAGTTTTTTCTGGTTGTCGAGACGAACCTGCAGCGATGCATTATCAGGATCAAAAGCTGATCGCATTCTTCGGATTTCAGCGTTCCCCTGACCAATATAAGTATATTTGAAAAATATAAAAAACGATGCAATCAATATAAACCCTGATATCAATGCCACTTTATCTTTTTTCAGGACAAAAAACGCGGTTAGACCGGCAAACGGAACGCTAAGTGCGCCGCGGGTTCCGGAAATCACTATTCCATAAAACCCCATAACTGCAACTACAATAAAGAACAATTTCATCCGGCGATCTTTCTGTACAAAGGCAATTATACTTGCAACAACTGCCGAATAGCCCTGGTTTGCACCAAATTGGCCGGCATCACTCATAAATGAAAAAATCCGTAGCTTCCCAAACAGAATATGAGTTAAGGAATTTCCTTCGTTTAGCCATTTCCTTTCGGCATAATCAATGCCAAAGGTATCTTGCATAATCCCTTTGGTAGTAGCCAGCAACGACAAAATTCCCCACAACAGGAAGATGACATCTAATTTTTTGTTTGTATTAATAAAAAGCAATGTCAATGGCACAATCAGCATCATGTACAAGGCCAACCCTCTTCCTGCAAACCAGGCTTCTGAACTTATTGCTTCAGGATTTATAAATTCAAACACAAAGTACGAGGTCCATATAAACGCTATAAGTGTAATGTCTTTTTTAGCCGGTGAGAAATCGATCCGTTTATGAAACCGATTAAAAAACAGAGCTATGTATGTGATTATCAATAGCCCATCCAATACTATTCCCATCTGTACACCCGAAACATACCTGTTTATTCCTAATATTAAAAACCCGAATACAATAGAGCTGTAAAGTCCAAGAATAGGGTAATTGAATAAGTAATACAGCGATACAAAAACAACTGGCAGAACCAAAAGAACCAAACCTCCAATAATTCCCATTTTGCTTATCACAAAAGCCGATAAAGCCATAATACACAACAATAATGCGATGTATCCGGGTTTCGTCAGATTGTTCGATCCTGATGTACTTTGGAAAGGATTCAGTTGGGTGAGCATAAATTGTTGTTATTCGCGTTTGTATTTTGGCAGAGGTACATTATGTTATTTTTCGGGATTGGGCTATGGCGAAAAGCTTGCAGCAAAACTTCATTTAACAGTGTATCCTCTTGCTGGCTGATAATATTTGGATTTGTCTCAGATATGGTTTTTCGCATAGAATTCTAAGCGAAATAGTTTTTTCAACAGCCTTCGCAACCTACTTCTCTTTTTGGGTAAATCGCCCAGAATGGATTCAATTACTGGTATTTCAACACCATTCAGGAAAAAGTGCGTTTGCTTATCTGTCAGCTTCATTATTACATCAAGCACTGCCTGATCGGCATTGGACCAAATCCTGTTAGCGCGGCATACCATTATCGGAATATCTGCATCTGCAACCAGTTCAACCGGGTAAGGGAAGTATAAAATTGGCGGCAATTCAATTATTACATAATCAGGGACGAAAGCTATCGAAATGGAATTCAGCTCAAGGATATCGTTGTAGTTTTTGGCAGAATAAAACTTTTCATTAACATCGTACACAAAATACTCTCCATTCTCCAGGCGTTTTTCCGGGCATTCAAGAAAAGGGCTTTCGAAATTGATCCGTGCATCGGGGTATCCCAATATCCAACTGATAATCGACATGCGTTGTTTGCCTTTGGTTTTCGCAGCAGGTTTGCTTTGTACCGGGGTTTCCTGGTAGCCAATCTGTGTAGTCTCCGTTTTAAGCAAAGCTTCGTGCGAGAAATCCAGAACAAGTACTTTTTTCCCCTGCAATTTTAGTTTTTGTGCAAGGTTTCCTGCAATTACAGATTTTCCCTCTCCGCCTAAAGTGCTGAATATTAACAATGTTTTGATGTTATTTTCGGACTTGCTTACTTTCGTGTATAGTTCAATATTCTGAATTGCAATTTCCAGCAAACGGTTTGTAATGAAAAGAAAATTGGTATTCTGAACTTTAAGTAAAATTTTTGGGAAGATTCCCAGCAAGGGTATTTTAATTATTCCAGAGGCTTTTTCGGGATTTTTCAGCGATTCGTCGAAATATTCCATTAAAAGTGCGCTAATGAGTACTATCATGAAACCAACCAAGCCACCAATGATAATCAGCAGTTTGCGGTTGGATGGAGTTGGCGTTAAAGGGAAATAAGGAGGATCAATTGCTTTAAGATTGGCTGAGAGTTCATTATCCTGCATTTTGAGCTTTGCCTGGTTTAATCCATGCAATATTTCTAAAAATTCCTGCTCTGCAACAGAAATTTCTCTTTCTATTCTTTTAAGGTTTGCTCCAGCGGGGGCATAAATTGCATATAGTTTCTGGAAATCTATAATTTTTTGAGCCATTACAACCAGGCCGGCTTTACTACTTTCAGCGTCAATCACATTGGCAATCCAATCAGATAGAGTTGAGCTGACAGGCAAACCATCAGTGGTGTTTCCATATTTATACAATTCGCCAACAGCAACTTTTATATCATCTTTCAGTTTTTCAACCTGGCTCTTCATATCTGACAGAATCAGAATTTCTTTGTTATTAATCGAATCCTTATTTTCGATTGATGCAATTCTATAACTGAGTGCTCCCAGCTGATCCCTCAGTTCAATTATTTTCGAACTTTTTAACTGGATCTGTTGCTGGTTTCCAAGTTTTTCTTCAAGCCTGGCAATTGCTGCATTTACTCCTGCCAGATGTACTTTTTTACTATTGAAATCAAGATCCAATTGTTCCTTTACACCTGCTACTGCCTTGCTCTGCTCGTAATAGTTAATTATGTTATTATCAGTATTAAACTTAAGCAACTTATCTTCAGCAACTGTAAGTCTGGCTGCAGCCAGTTTTAGCTGGAATTCGAAATATTTTACTACAGCATCTGACCGGTTTTCTTTAAAGATTCGGTAATTTTTTATACACACTTGTGTCAGGAATTCAAGTGTTTGCTGACAAATGGCCGGATCGTCGGTCTGGAATTTCAAACTCACAAGATCGCTTATGCCAATTCGCTGCACTTTAACTGTTGAAATAGCAATTATTGAATAATGCGGATGTGAAAAATTCAATAACCTGTAAACAAAATTAGTATCACTGCTTTCCATGTATTCTGTTATATTTTTAACAGTCTGTTCGAAAGCAGCCTGATTTATGGATGCAGGCAACCACGAAGGTTTTAACGAGTCGTCTTCAGTCTGAAATGAAAATGTTTCGCTAACTGCAGATGTATCAGTTGCAATGTTTTCGGAACCTTCAACTTTTGTTTGCGATACCGGCGTGGATGCACTTGTGTTTTTTGCAACAAACCGCATGAAATATTTTGGTGTAATACTTTTCAAATCAGCAAAATTCTTTGCAGAAATGTAACGCGGATCAGCTTTTTCGAGTAAAAGGTGCTGCGCCAGTAACCTTATCGCGACTTCCTGTTGAGTTTCGCGCGATTTGATAACGTTTATCAGGTTATCAAATGAGGTATTTGAAGCCAGGGAATTAATGGTTTTGTTAATCTCCACACTTGAACCTGTTGCAATACCGGTATAAAGTGTAGTTTCAGAACCAAATTTTAAATCAGGTTTTCTGGTCAAATATGTTACCATTGCTGCCAGCAGAAGTGGAGTAACAATCAGTAAAACTATATGCCTGCGCAATATTCTTATGAAATCGATTATATTCATCAGGTTGGGTTATTGTATTTTTATGTTGAATTTAAAACCGACTATTTCTTCGAGGATCATATATGCAGTTTTGAATTCAGTTTTAGCTTCTTCAAAATTGATTTCAGTGTTGCCGGCAGTTTGCGATATACTTGCATATGTGCCTAGAGGAATTATGCCATTTTGAAATTCTTTCTCGGCCATTACCATATTAATTCTCGAAGTTTCCAGATTTTTAGCTTTTATTTGTAGAAGTGAAAGCTTCAGAATCAAATCATTATATTGCTTTATTACTATTTGCCTGATCTCAGCACGTTGCACTTCTGCCATGCTTTCTGCCTGATTTACTTCTGCTTTAGCCAACTGAATCAGGTTCTTATGGTTTATAAAATCAGAAAGAGGCAGTTTTAAATATGCTCCGATTCCATAGTTAGTCTGACTGGTTTTTGTAGCCATCAGCGATGGATTCTGTCCTTCTGCTGTGTTAGTCGAAAAATTATCAAAAGTACCGTAGCGTACATCGGCCTGGATACCAAAATTCTTTGTCCAGGCTTTACTATCCGCACGCAGACTGAATTTTTTTACTTCAATACCCTGCTCAAAATACTTCAACATTGCATTATGAGCTATTGCTGAGTCAATCATCATGCTTAACGGAGGAATGGAAATGCTGTCGTAAATCACTTGCTCTTCAACCAGTTTGGTAGCTTGCGCATTCACCGCGTAAGGCCGAAAACAGATAAAAACTACAAATAGAATATTGATGAGTTGGAATTTCATTTTATAAATTATTTTAAGTAGCATTTACACTGTATCTTTCTGAAACAGTGCTGGTACCGTTCGTAAAATCAACTTCATATCGTACCAGAATGAGTATTTCCCGTTAACAAAATTTTCGGCATATACGTTATCGAGGCGCTTACGCTCATCTTCCGACATTACTCCGCCATTACCTCTGAGTTCTACTTGCCATAAACCGGTAATTCCGGCTGGTGCAAGGAAACGTTTTGATATAAATCCAAGCGTGAGCTGCTCGGCCTCATAAACGGGTAATGGCCGGTTTCCAACAATAGACATATCACCTTTTATTACGTTAATAAGTTGTGGAAGCTCATCAATACTGGTGTTGCGAATAATTCTACCTACTTTGGTAATACGTGGGTCATTCACAATTTTAATAAATGCTGATTTCGACCGGGCAACTTCCCTTTTCTGGATATTGTACCAATCGTCGCAAATAGTGTTTAAACCAATGTGCATAACCGGGGAGCAGGTTTCTCCTTGCTTTAATTCAGCACATCGCGGACATGGTTTGGTAAAGTCTATATCCGTTTGGTCCGATACAATCTTGTACTGGTTATTATCTTTTGCAAGTTTGTTAAGTTCTGCATCAGCTCCCACACGCATCGACCTCAGTTTATAAAAATCGAAAGGTTTGCGGCCTACCCTTTTGGATGTATAATAAACTTTCCCTTTCGACTCAAGCCTGATGGCAATTATAACTCCCAGAAGCAAAGGAGATAAAGCAATAAGTGCAAGGGAAGCTGTTACCACATCAAAAATGCGTTTTGATACCGGCATTTTATAATTCTGTTCTTTTTCGGAGTTTGCAACTATTCCGGATGCCTTTTGCCTAAATCCTTTCAGAAACTCAATCCGGCTGAAAAGGCTTTCGGCAGGTGGTAAAGGAAATGCATAATAATCGTCAATCCTGTTGGCTAATGCAGTTTGATAGGCTTTTATCTTAAACTCCGGATCAAGCAAAATGAACGCTACTTTGTTAAACTCCGCATTTTTACGAATATAGTCGTGAAAATCCAGGCCGATTCCTCCCGAAAATGCTGATTCGCAAAGTATTGCATCAGGATGTTGTTGCGACTTGAGCAGATTCATGGCTTCGAGTATATTGCGGGCTATGGATAAAACTATACTCCCCGATTTCACAGTTTCAATATTTTCCGGCGAACTCCCGATATAGAGTATACTAATTTTTTTTTCCATGATTGTTTTTTTCAACAAAATAAAATGTGTTTCGAGGCATTCTGGTTAACAGGGGTAGTAATTTACCACTCAACTGCATAATGAATAGGGTGGAGGTTTTTCCTTATCAGTTCGCCCAGTTCTTCGGGATTAAATGGCTTTGCCAGGAAATCCTGAGCTCCAATCCTGTAACATTTTACACGCTCTTTGCTGGTTTCAACTCCTGATAGCATAATAATAGGTGTATGTTTTGTAAATCCTCGCTGTCGTACTTTTTCAAGAAAAACATATCCATCCATATTGGGCATCTGCAAATCGCAGATAATCAGGTCAGGAAGATTGCCTTCAAGCCATTCCAGTGCTTCCATGCCATCACTTTTACAGATAACATCATAATTTTTGGAAAGAAAATTTTCGAGAAGCAAACGGATGCTCTGTTCATCGTCGATAATAAGTATTTTATTTTTCATTGGTATACATTGTTTTTTGATGAGATTAGTTTCTCTGTATTTTTAAAATTATACCCCTTAATGTTTTTCCCGCTATACAGTTTAGTTTTTTTCAGCTGGTTTACCGGCAGTGGGTCTCATTGCAAATACACTACGTGAACAAGGGGCTGAGGAGAATTTTTAATTTGATTACAGATCGGTTTAATTCATGAAATTGTTCCCTCCCGCACATGCGCATTTAAGACACCAAATCACGCAACAAATCTATTTTTAATTTACCGGTATGGCTATAGCGGAAGTACCGTTTTAATTGTAGTTGAAAACGCACAAATGTTGTAGAGGAAGTCAGGAAATGCTGTAGCTGAAAGGACTACAATGAGCGAAAAAAAATATTAAATATAATCAGGATATTAAAAATCAGATCGATACGATATTTCCGGCCTGGTTAAATCTGCTTGTTCTTTTTCACGAAAAAATGGCCATGATTTCATCCTGAGTCATGCCGGCTATGGTTGAATCGGATGTTACAAACAAATCAGCGAGATCTTTCTTCTTTTGCTGCAGCTGAACAATTTTTTCTTCCACAGTGTCCTTGGTAATAAAACGGTAAACAAACACATTTTTGTCCTGCCCTATGCGGTGAGCACGGTTGAGCGCCTGCATTTCGGCAGCCGGATTCCACCACGGATCAAGGATAAAAACATAATCGGCCTCCGTGAGGTTAAGCCCTACGCCACCTGCTTTAAGCGAGATAAGGAATAACTGTATATCGCTTTTCTGTTTAAACGAATTGATCACTTTTTCGCGGTTGGTGGTAGCTCCGGTAAGCATGGCATATTTGTAACCGGCATTGAGGCAGAATTCTTCTACCAGTTTCAGATGCCTCACAAAGGATGAAAAAATAAGCACTTTGTGATTTTCGGCAAGTATGGTTTCCAGGCTTTCGGTTACTTCGCTGAATTTGCCGCTTCCGGCAACCGAAGTGGCATCAATCATACGTGGATGGTTAGCTAACTGCCGCAGAAGCATCAATGCTTTTAATACCATTACGGATGTGTTTTGAACGCCTTCCGATTCAAATTTTTCAAGAATACTATTCCTGATTTTTGATTTTTCAGCTTCATACGTGCTTTGCTGCTCATCAGTCATGGAACAATAAACAACAGTTTCGGTAATGGGTGGAAGTTCAGGTGCCACTTCTTCCTTAGTCCGTCGCAGGATAAACGGACTGATCAGGTTTTTGAGTTTTTCGGCAACAGCATCATCCTGGTTTTTAGCTATAGGTGAAGCGTAGTATTTCATAAAATGCGGATGCGAGCCTAACATGCCGGGATTGAGGAAATTAAACTGCGACCATATGTCGGACAACGAGTTTTGCAGTGGTGTTCCTGTAAGCACCATGCGGTGAAACCCCTGAAGATTGAAAACAGCCTGTGTAGATTTCGAATCCGGATTTTTTATTGTCTGGCTTTCATCAAGTATAATATTTTTAAAAACATATTGCCCGAAAGTAGTAATATCATTTCGCAGCGTTCCGTAAGTGGTTAGTATAATATCAAACTGATTGAAAGTCCTGATGTTTGTTACCCGGTTGTTACCCACATGTATGTAAATCCTCAGCCATGGCGCAAAACGCTTTAATTCGTTGTGCCAGTTGTGAATAAGCGAGGATGGAAGTACAACAAGGCTGCATGTGTGGTGGCTTGCTGATTTGGGTTTATTGGCAGCAACAGGTATTTCAGGAGTAAATGCGGGTTGCGCAAACAAATCAAGCTGTATAGAAGTAGATGAGGAAAGTAGTGTAGGAACCGGAAAATCGGGGTCATTTCCTGTTTCAATAGTTGGATAACAGGATGCAAGCAAAGCGATAGCTTGCAAGGTTTTCCCCAGTCCCATATCATCGGCAAGTATTCCGCCCAAACCATGCCGCTGTAGCGCATGCAACCAGTAAAACCCGGCAACCTGGTAGGGGCGAAGTGTTACATTGGTGAGTTCAGGAAGTTTAATGTGTTCCGGATAGGCTATTGACTGAATGAGTTGTTCTATTTCTGTATTAGGAATGGATGCTAAAAGCTTGAAATGATGTTTGCTTACGCGAATGCTGTGATTTTGCTCCTTAGAGTACATCAAAATATCGTGGAACCTCGAAAACCATTCGTCGGGCAATAGCACAATTTCTCCTGAAGGCAGTTCGTATCCTTTTATATTGTTGATAATGTGATTTTTAAATTTTATGAACGGAATTTCAAAGTCTTTTAAAACGACCGTACCATATATATCGAACCAATCCCGGCCTGTTTGCAAAGTCATATTTAAAACAGGGACCTCTAACAGGTATTTC
>Ga0105047_10001742_pt1 | contig 39164 bp, 41 predicted proteins | sample MAT04_FD_78384 | JGI IMG/M metagenome (GOLD analysis project Ga0105047, IMG submission 78384) | Freshwater microbial communities from Lake Fryxell liftoff mats and glacier meltwater in Antarctica - MAT-04 (megahit assembly) | ecosystem: Environmental > Aquatic > Freshwater > Ice > Liftoff...
CGCCCTAACTGCCTATCGCGGACTACAAGTCGTCACGCCGAACCCGACTGGAGACGGGGGATTGGCGATTCAGAATGATCTCAAGTCGCTGGTCGACTGGAGCCCCAAGAGTGTCTGGGCGCAGTCGGCGGACCCGACCGCCAGTAATGATCAAAGAGATGATCCGACGGGCAACTACTTCCCCTGATCCACCGCCAACACCTCCGCCACCGGCAACACTTTCCCCTGCGGAGCCTCACGACACGCCTTGTTCAACGTCCGCAAATTCATCACCGCCTGCTCCGCAATCAACCGCTCTTCTGCCCTCAATTCGTCCCACTTCAAACCCACCATCCGACCGCCCCCAGTGCCCACAACTCAGTGAAAAGATCAGGGTAGTGTGTCCGAATCGATGGCGCAATAGATAAGGACTACACCCTTCTACGTGGCGACCAGTAAGTCAACACTGCATGAGGCACTGGACTGGCTGCGAGCCGAGTAACGAGTGGAGGAGCGTTTCAAGCCCGTCGAATTGGCGGACTCCGCTCGCCATGCGAATCGACAGTCGCGTAGCACAGGGATCAGCTTTCGGGAGCAGGCCAACCCACCCCGCAACATATCGCCTTAGCGGGAATGCCGCACGATGCCGATGGATCGGTCGCGGAAGACGGGCGGTTCTCGCAGCCGCCGCTAATCGCCGAGCACTCAGCTCCCGAAAGTACGCATCCCTGAATGAATACTCCAGCTGGGTCAGTTCTCTCATTGGCACGTGAACGCTGGAGGCCGGTGACGCCGCGCTGCAATGCCATGGTTGACCGACCCGTTCCCACTTGTGAGTTATCTCAAGAGTGAGCATGTGGAGCCTTCTAGTGAGAATGGGTGACGTTGTGAAACTGCAAGTCGAATGCAGATGTGGACTGTCACCCCTGGGGTGATTACACTCTGGATTGGAGTCGGCTCAGCATGGTCAGTTGAGCTGTAGCCCAATGGGGAGTCCTGTTCATGGTTGAACATACAAGGCGTGTTGATGCCAAGGAAGTCGAGGAGATCCGTGAGATCCTCCGTCAATCGGGAATTCGAGCCACCCCCGCTCGAATTGCAGTGCTTCAAGAGTTAAGGCACACCCAATCCCCGCTGACGCATGCCGACTTGGCCGAGAAGCTGGTTCCACTGGGGTTCGACAAGGCAACTGTATTTCGCAACCTCACCGATTTGTCGGATGCGAATTTGATTTCCCGTACGGAACTGGGCGACCACGTCTGGCGTTTCGAGGCTCTTGATCCCAACAACCCAGGTGGCGAAAAGCATCCTCATTTTGTTTGCGTGGGGTGCGGAAGCGTCAGTTGCCTGGGGGACATGGAGTTCACATCGATTTCCAAGCGGCGCGCAAAGTCGATCGGCCGAATCACCGAGATACTGATCAAGGGACACTGTTCGACCTGCGAAGCCACTGCCTCCTGACAACTCGGGTCAGTGATGCAGATGAGCGGGTTCCAGGTAGCGAATCGCCCACGCCAGCCCGATCCCCAACAGCAGCGCTGTACTCAGACTCCATCTGTTGTGGGAGTGAAACTCCATCTCCGGAAGCAGGTCGGAGAGCGAGATGCAGATAAATGCACCCCCGGAGAAGGCGAGACTGCATCCCACGACTTGCTGTGAGACTTCGCCAGCCGTCCACACTCCAAGCAAAAATGCCGCTGCCCCCAGTGGACACAGACACGCATAGATGAGATTGACCGTCCATCGCATTCGAGTCGATCGACCGGCTTGCAGCATCAGGGTCGTGATCGAGAGGGTATCGAGTGGGATATGCAGGGCGATCCCGAGCAAAACACCCAGCCCCGCGAAACGCACCATGCCATGGTCGGCATCCGCTTGCATGGCGGCCCCGAGCGCCAGGCCATCCAGCAACGTATGGACGCCGAGTCCAAACAAAAGTCCAACCCAACTGAGTTTGCTCTGAAACGGATTCTCCCCCTGGTCATGCTGGCAGCTGTGCCCGTGCTCGTGACCGGAATGCTCCGACAGCACGGGCAATGTGTGCAGCTCTGTCTTCTCTGATGAATTCAGGTCGGGCGCAGGCTCATGATGGTGAACATGAAAAGTCCTCAGTAAAAAGAACATGACCAAGATGCCCACCATCATCCAGATCCCCACGGTGTCGACTTGAGAGATACCGAGCACATGGACGGAGTGGACCAAGAGGTGGAATACGCCAATTCCAAGCAATAGACCTCCCACCAGGCTGATGAGCAACTGGAATCGCAAATGCGACAATCGGACTCGACCCGGGAGCCAGCCCCCGAGAAGCGAGGAGCACGCAATCAGTAACGAGTATCCGGCCAGCGTGACCAGCAATCGACCAGTGACTGCCGGGCGCGATGAATCGCCGGATTGAACCGCTTGGTGGTCATGGCCCGCATGATCGTGGCCCGTGTGGTCATGAGAATGATCGTGTGTTTGCGACGATTGAGATTTGGCGGTCTTGCCGCCCGGCTGATCTTGGCCCGTCAATGGGGCAGTGATTACGCCGAAGACAATCGCCAACGCAACCACCGATACGCAGGTTCTGAGATTCATTGAGAACACGCCTTCTGTCGAATGTCATGGCCTTGTTTCATAGAGCGTTCCGCTTGAAGCCACACTCCGTCTGCAATCGTAGATGATTCTGCATACAGTTTGCACTACAACATGAGATGCGTGAACGAGTATTCTCTGGTCAAGATACCCAAGCCATACGAGAACGAATTCAACGGCGGCGAGTCGTCCGCCACGGATCGCGTGTGAACAGGTGTTTTTGACTCCGATGCTGCGGCCATTTCTGCCTTTTCTGATACTCATTGCCAGCCATGGAAGTGCGCTGCTGAGTCTGTTGTTTCTTATGAAGTGGCTTTCCCCCGATGATGCGGGACGCCTGAATACCGGATTGGCGATTCAGGGATATGTAATTCTCATCGGAACGTGCGGGTTGAGGACGCTACTGGTTCGTGAAGTCGCTCGCGATCCTCGCAAGTTGCCCTACCTGCTGACCAACCACTACGCCATTACTTCCATCGCTGGACTACTGGTCAGTTTCTTGGCCCTGATCATGTCGACTCTGTTCCTCGGGGGCACTCGCGAGGAGCTTTGGATGCGGCTATGGCTGGCGTGTGGGGCCTGGATTGCGACGACGACTCCCTTCCCGTTTCTCGATGCCCTCGGGCGACAGACGCGGGGTCTGGCCATTGTCGCAGTGACCGAAGTCGGGTTCCTCGCTTGTCTGGCAGGTGGGATGATTCCGTTGGAACTTCCGGTGATTGGAGCGGCCTTCGCAATTAAGTGGTCGATCACGAGCGTTCTGCATGGAGTGGACTTGGCCCAACATGGGAATCACTTCTCAAGGAAGCTCTCTCTCTCGGCGAGTCTCGACCTCATGATCCGCGCCTTTCCCCTGATGCTGACCTCATTGATCTCTACGCTGCCAATCACGGGAACCGTGGTCATGGTCAGGCTTCTCTGTGGGATCGAGAGTTCCGCCGTGATGGGACTCGCGTCTCAGTTGGCCGGCGGCTACTTGTTGATTGCCGGGGTCGCCTATCGCTACGTTCAACCGCAGTTTAGAAACATTGGTGATCTTAAGGATTTGACTCGCCGTCGCAGTTTACGACGCGTTGCCGGGCTGCTGCTGGCCGCGTGGGTGTTACTATTGGCGTTTTCCTGGTGTCTGACTCACTGGGGGCTCCCGCCAATTTACGGGGAAGGATTCCCAACCATTGCCGCCCTATTAGTGGCGAGCCTGTTCGGGGCAGCCTCCCTCGTGGGGTGGACGACCCTTCTGGCATTGGAGAATGAGCGCGCCATCTTCTGGAGCTACTTTTTCGGAGCACTCTTATTCTTGATCAGTGGCTGGGGTTTGACTCGACCCTGGGGTTCTGTGGGAGCTGCGATTGCAGGCTGTTTGGGAACGGGCTTGACCGTGGTCTTGATGAGTATTTTCCACAACCGAACGCTAGCGCGACTTCTCCGCAAGCCAGGACTCAGCCGAGCAGTTCGGTGATTCGCTTTCGGCGGCTGTGAATGGCCGGGCCGTTGGCCTTTCAGGCATGGGGACCGTCTCAGGACGAACGTCGCTGGGCTGGGAACGCGTCGTTAGGCCGAGATCTGATTCCTGAGTCGCCAATCTGACCGCCAGCGGTTCAGTTGCGACAGACTGCAACCAAGATTTCAGATTCAAAGCGGCCGCTCTGAAGCGGAATCAACCGGTGGCGCTGGGGAGTTTCCCACGGCAGGCAGAGTGTCTTGCGAATCTGATGCAGACGGACAGCCAAGCGTGGATGGAGGCCGGCGATGCGGCGCAAGCAGTTGGCATAGGTGACTGAGTACGCCGACTGTCCGAACCATTCAATGTGGCTGAAGTGATATCGCAGGCGCTCTTGAAGTTCGGGTTGGGCGTACTCACGAAGATGGAACGGATTGAACGGCATGTCGTCGATCGTCGTCCCCGGGTTGGTGATGGTTCGATTCGGTGTCGAACAAATCAGTCGACCATCGGGCTTCAGAACGCGGCGAGCCTCCGCGAGATAGGCGTCGTCGTCAGGGAGGTGCTCGATGGTCTCGAACGAGAGGTAAAGATCGACACTGCCATCCTGAACGGGCAGATGCGCGACATCACCGATGGCGAATGTCACATCGCCCGGTATGTTCAGTCGAGATGCGGTGGCAATTGCTTCGTCCGAGAGATCGAATCCGCTGACAGACTTGGCACCGTGATCAATCAGGGCGCGTGCTCCGTAGCCGGTTCCACAGGCTGCATCAAGGATGACGCAGCCTTGAGCTTGCTCCGCCGCCCAAGCGTATCGAGCCTCGTGCTGGTAGCGCACCCACGGGGGAAGCCACGATTCAGCGCTCATTCGTTCAACGGCCATACCCATAATGACGCGACCTTCAATGTGGAAGCTTGTGATTGGAGACTGTCACCAAAAGATGAGCTGCCTGGCGATGAACCAGTAGGCTCCCAGCAGCGGGTTGCCGATGTAGCGCAGCAACGGGTTGTCGATTGCCTCGAACTGAAGTTGCCCGCTGAAGTCACGCAGAAACTTGCGGTCTGAGATGCGGCGGCGCGCTTGAGCAGCAGTGCGAGCGTGCCAGAGATGTCTGAGATTCACGGGGCGAAGAAAATAGAGCAGCACTCGCCCACGTTCGCGAAGCAACCCATGGCGCAGCGAGAACAGCCACTGCCCGGCCTCCATCAGCGCGAGGGCTGGCGCAAGCAACAACAGTGTGCAGAGCTTATAATATGTGAAAAGCAACAGATAGCGGTTACGTTCGAGTCGATAGTAGTGCCGAAACGGCGCGGAAGGCGCATACTTGTGATAGACAACGCTCTGTGGCATCAGGAATGTCTCGTAGCCAATCTGCCGCAGCTTCCAACAGATTTCCGCGTCTTCGAGGTACGCAAAAAAAACGTCGTCAAACAGCCCGACACGATCGAGCAGTTCCGCGCGAAACATCACCGCCGCGCCGGAGGCATATGTAATTGGAACAGCCTCGTTCGACGAGGCGCTATCGACCTCACCGTATCCCGTCATGAAGCCGAACCCGAGAAAGTGGCTGCGATTCCCGAGCGTGTTGATGCGCGTCGGATCTGCGTGCAACATGAGTTTCGATTGCACAGCACCCACCCGAGGATGCCGATGGATGAACTCCACCAGCGGCCGGAGCCAGCCCGAGGCAACGCGCGTGTCTTGATTGAGCAGCACGAGAAACCGCACGTCAGGGTGTCGTTGTCGAATCGTCTCCCAGCCCAGATTATTGCCCCCGGCGAATCCCAAATTGGAAGCTGATTCGATCAACTCCACACGGGGGAAACGCTCTCGCACAAACTCACGACTGCCGTCGCAGGAGGCATTGTCAACCATAACGACATGAAGGACCAAGTCCCCATCCTCGGAAGCCAGAACCGAAGTGAGACACTCTTCCAAATGCTCTCGCCCGTTAAAGCACACGATCAGCACGGCGACCGGGCACACTCCGCTGTCACTCATCATTTCCTCTTGCATCTCACCGGCATCTTGACATGGAATTGCGGGATGCTCCGATCGGTGCGGAGCTTCTCGCAGCCATGCTCGGAAGTGAATCAGGTCACATCGCGTGCGGAATGGGACGAACTCACGGAGCCGTCTCCCGATCAGCAACTGGAGACCACGGAGTCGCCTCGATTCCGCGTGTCGGGCTCCGCAACGCCTCGCGACGGGCCAGTTCGACGAGATCGCGGCGAATAGTGAACTGGCGGTTGTACAGATGGAACCAAATCGCCGGTGAGACCAGCATGAACAGGTAGAACACCAGATCGGTGCCGCGACCAATGCCCAGTCGTCCCGCTGCCAGCGACGCCAGCACGGGCTCGTAAATCAAAATGATGGCCGCGATCCAGAACGTCAGGCGAACCAATCGCACACGACGGCGATCCTGTCGAAACTTTCCGAGTTCCAGACCACACAGTCCGACCAACGGAACGATCGTCAGCCACTGAAAGAGGTTCATCGAGACAGCCTTCCCATCAACAGGTGGCCTGTAATGCGGAGCGCTCCAAATGAGCTTTGTCCCTTGGCCAGGGTTTCCTCGCGGTAGGTGATCGTGACCGGAACCTCGACAAACCGAAGCTGGTGGCGGTGAATCTCATCCAGAATTTCCGACGCATGAGCCATGCGTGGCTGGCGGATCTCGATGATCTCAGCTGCGCGGCGAGAGAAGGCGCGGAACCCATTGTGGGTATCGGTCACGCGAATCCTGGACACGAGTCGTGTGAACAAAATGCCCAGCTTCAAGGTCAACCAGCGCGACCGGGGCATGTTGACCGCTCGTCCCGCGAAGCGCGAGCCCAGCGCCACGTCGGCCTCTTCCGCGACGATGGGCGCGATCAACCTGGGAATCTCAGCGGCATCATGCTGGCCGTCAGCATCAAACGTCACAATCACCTCTGCCCCACGACTGAGGGCGAAGTCGATCCCGGTCTTCAGAGCCGCGCCTTGCCCGCAGTTGATGGGGTGCCGCAGCGCCCAAATCGGGAATCGCGATGCCACTTCCATAGTGTGATCGCGCGAACCATCGTCCACCACGACGATGTTCCAGGGGCCGGAACTGACGGTCTGAAGCGTACTCGCCAGCCGCTCCCCTTCATTAAAGGATGCAATCACCAGCCAGACATTCGGTGAGAGGGCATTCTGGTAGACGGGCTCCGGTACGAGTGGATTCATGATCCCCCTCCGGCTGGCAGATTGGCAGGAGAGTTCGCCCCAACCCCGGTTGGCTTGGGAGTCGAGGTATTCGATCGCCACGGCCGCTTTCGCGAGTAAGCCATGAGCCGCTCTTCGATCTGCTGTTTCAACTCGGCTCGCTCGGGTGTCTTCGCCAAGTTGATCGCCTTCTTCGCAGCCACTTCCGCACCGGTGAAGTCACCCGTTTCCGCGAGGGCCGCAGCTTGAGCATCCCACAGATAAGGGCTGGTGCTCTCGTTCACGTGGACCTTCAGCAGTTCAATCGCGCGTGGGCCGTTTCGGAGCGCGGGATCAGCTGAGGTCGACAGAATCCAAGCCAGTCGACGCGCGGGTCGATCAAATCGGGGATGGTCTTGGATGGACCGCTCCAAATGGGGAATGGCACCGCGTTCATCGCCCATGTCCAGCAGAACTGCCGCCAAGTTGTAGGGGGCCTCTTCGAGATCCAATTCGAGCGCCTTCTCAAACGCTGCTTTTGCGGGTGCGAGCTGCTGCTGCTGATGAAGCACGACTCCCAATCCATTGTGCGCTCTCGCATTGGTCGGCTTCAGCCGGATCGCTTCCGTGTAACTGGCCGCTGCTTTCTCCAATTGCTTGAACTGTCTTTCGCACTCTCCCATCCCGAGATAGAAATCGGAAACGGGACTTCTCGACGCGACCGCTTGCTGGAACTCGGCGTATGCCTCGTCCAGTCTCTGCCGCCACAGGTATTCGGCTCCACGCATGTAGTGCGCTCGCGGGTTGTCCGGCCGCACAGCGAGCACTGTTTTCCACAGGTCGAGCCCATCTCGATAGTCTCGATTGCGGACTTCAGTTCGCCAGGAGAGCAGGATCGCACACGCGACGGCGAGCGTCCCCCACACGATACGCGGGTGAACCACGACCCCCTTGAGTTTCTCAAGGAGAGCCAGGGATCCGAACACCAGGCCCACCACGACCACTGCCAAGGGGAGGTACATCCGATGTTCGACTGCCAGATCTGCGATCGGCATGAAGCTCGATGTGGGCGCTAGAATGAGAAAGAACGCGAGGATCAAAAAGCCAGCGAGCGGACCCCGCTTCAAGCAGTATATCCCCCCCCCCAGGGTCACTAACACAGCCGCCCCCAGCGGCAAATAGACAGCCGGGTTATGCTGCTTACGCCAGACGTAATCGAAGCATAACGGAGAGGGCCAGACGGAGAGCCGCAAGTAGTGCAGGATCACCTCGGGCTGAGTCCGCAGGTACTCCCACCAGGTAATCGTCTTCAGCCCGAACCCCACCGAATCATGTCGCGTCGGATCAAACCATCGCAGAACACTCGGGATAAACCACACGAACGGCGTCGCCATCAATAAGTAAGCCAGCCACCGTTTCCTCGCGACTTCCTTCCAGGAATCTGCCAGAAAGCAGCGATCGTAGAGAGCGATCACGAGGGGAGCCGTCGCGAAGGTCTCCTTCGTCAGCAGCCCGACCCAGGAGGCAGCCAGTATCAGCACGTTGGCAGAAGAGACTCCTTTTGCCACTAGAATTATTCCCACCCAAGCTGCTAAGTAACCCAACGTCGCCAGTGATTCATAGCGCTGCACGATATTGGTGACTGCTTGAGTGGTGAGCGGATGCACTCCCCACAGCAGGGCCGCGAAAAAGGCAATTGCCAGCGATCTTCCCGGTGATCGCTGGTGTAAGGTGCTCCTCGACAGCGTGAGAACAATCCCCGAGAACAGCAATAGAGCATTCGCCACGTGGATCAGCAGATTGACGACGTGGTATCCATGTGTGCTCAACTCAGAGACATGGTAACTCAAGGCAAATGTGTACAGCCCCACGGGACGATTCGAAGTGAGGAGTGCCTCGTCCAGTGGCCAGATCGAGCGGACCGCTCGGTTCTCAACTACAGTTCCATAGTCATCGAATTGGAAGTCCCCATCCAAGCTTGATCGCCAGACAAGCAGCAGGGCTGCACACAGTAGCAGCGCGCAACCAGAACGCGCAGCCCATCCCCAGGGAAGCTGCGATGAGGAGGGGACAACATCACTGAGCACATCGGCTGGCATGCAGGCTCTGGATCATGAAACGAGTGCCGGACTTGACTCCGTAGTGTGCGTCATATGCATACTGTATGCAAGTCAAAAGGTTTTCGGTAAATCTTTCAAATTGATCCTTGACCGACCACCACCTCCGCTTTAGCATTCCCGCACCTGCACAACGTGTGCAACAAGCGACAGGTGGTCCCTGACCGAGTGATTCAGTAAACACTCGCAGGGTGATTTTCAGTCTCGCTCTCTTTGAAAGGGCAACACATGCTGAAGCTTCGTCAGATTCTCAAGGGAACTAAGGGTCAAGGGATTGTCGAGTACGGCATCCTGGTCGGCGGCGTGGCACTCGTCTGCCTGGCAGCTGTCGCGATCCTCGGTCACAAGACCAATGATCTGGTCGCCACCGTCGCGGGTGCCTTGCCGGGTGCTCACGCCGATGACAACGGCCCCATCGTCAGCGGCAAGCTCGTCGCCACCACGATCAACGGCTCCGGCCTGACCCTGGACCTGTCATCGGGCGGCTCGTTCTCCAGCAACTTGGGCATCTCTGGTGCTGACCTTCTCGTCGTCGAGCCGTAAGCCCTACGGCCAATGGCGTGACATCGTGATTTCAAGCCGTTCGCAGGGGCCCTTGCGAACGGCTTTTTCCTTCAATCGATCGAGTTCTTCCCATGTGGCTGATGCTCATTCCGATCGGGCTCTGCCTCGAAGCTTGCTACCACGACTGCCTTCGACGGGAGATTCCCGATCAGGTTCCCATCCGAGTTCTTGTCTCCGGATTACTCGTCACCGGACTCAGCTGGTCAGCAGTGAATTGGATCGATGCGACACTGGGTGTGTTGCTCGGTTTCGTTGTGGTGCTACCGTTCGCCTGGAACGACGGGGTGGGAGGGGGCGACCTAAAACTTGTCAGTGCTCTGGGGGCTTGGCTGGGACCAATTCCGCTTCTTGGAGCGTTGTTCTGGATCGCCATGTCTGGACTTCTCATGGCGATCGTTTCCGCGATCCGAGGACAGACGGATTTTGCCTATGCCCCGGCGATTACCGCCGGACTGACGATCGCGGTTCTGTTTCCGCAATCGCTGACTTCTCTGATTGAGGGGATTCGCACGTGGATCTGAAGGCCACTCGGGCGTGGTGTGTGCTTTAGATGCACAAACGCCGCGGAAGGAATATTGTCTCTCTTGCATACGGTATGCACTCGTGTAAAGTTGTTCGAACGCAGGGAAGCGTCGCTGAGTGATCGAAAAAATGTCTCACAGGATGTGAGGACTCCTGATTCGCTTGAAACCTCCTCGTTCCGGTGATTTTATGCCCCCTCGTCGAGCCACTCGAACCGGTTCCAACTCGTTATCTGTCGGGGTGATCGCGACCTTGGTGCTGCTGTTGGTCGGTAGTGGTACCGCTGCGACACTCTGGGCCACTGGATTCTTCCAAGTCGCCCCCGCTGCTGGTCCCTCCCGTGAGGGTCAGATCGCATTCCCGGCACTGAGCCGGCCCGTCAAGGCGTATGAAGCAGTCACTCGTGACGATCTGTTGCACCCCGAAACCCGTCAGTTGAATGTGATCTGGCTTCCGGAGAAATCGGCGAGTCCAGCCGTGCACCGCGATCTGTCAAAGATCATCGGTCGCGTGATCCGCCGTGATAAACAGACCGCGTCCGTGCTCACTGACCGAGACTTTCTTCCCGAGGGAACTCGCCCCGGAGTGACCGCTGGCGTTCCGGCTGGAAAGCGGAGCGTCTCCCTCTCTGTCGACCGCGTCCCCGGGCTGGAACTGCTGCGACAGGGAGATCAGTTCGATCTACTCGCCGCATTGCCAGTGCTCAAGGAGCCGGAATCGACGATCGAACAAGCGGCGCTACTAGGTGGTGTCAAACCGCCGGACACCCGATCAGGCCAACTCGCGCGTCAGACGGGGATTAAGCCGCTCGTACTCGCGGGGACAATGGTGGCGCTCACTCAAGGACACTCGCAATCGACGGGGGGAACGCAAGGGCTGACCGTCCTGCCCGCCGGGGCCAGAAATAAGGCGACGGTCTCGATTATCGCCACGATCGCGGTCGATCCCGAAGAGGTTTCCTCGCTCACCGAGGCGATTGGTCTGGAAGTCGATCTATTTTGTGTGGCTCGCAGTGGGCTGCCGGACGCCAATCCCGAACCTCTGAAAGCGTTCTCGATCGAGGGGCGGGTGCCTGTAGTGACGACCTCCCGCCCGGTGGGAGCTTTCTCAGCACTGAGCCAGGACGATCTCGCCGATCCGGTGAGCGGCCGCCTGAACATCTACTACTTCCCTCCCGATCGTGTGCTGCCGGGTTGGGTGACATCGTTTGAGGAGCTTCAGGGCCGGGTGCTTTCACATGGAGCATCGAGTGGGGCGGTGTTGACTGAACGGGACTTATTGCCCAGCGGGACGCGCCCCGGAATTACCGCCGCTGCCCCGCCGGGAACCTCCGCGGTACCGATCGAGATCAAAGCCATCGAAGGGCTGGACCGCTTGCAGCTGGGGGACCATTTCGTGGTATTTGCCCACCTGCCCAATGAGCAGCGTCCCTCATTTCCGCTGACCGACTGGGCGACTCTGCAAGGGGGAGTGCGTTCCACCGATGACGCACTTCTGGAGGACGATCTGCGGCGCGGGGTGCGACTGGTCGTCCGTGGGGCCACACTCCTCGAAGATCCAGAGGTGGCGAAGAAGAAAGACAGCCTGGTCGTGGCAGTGGCTGTCCCGACTGAATCGGTGACGGCACTGGCTCAGGCGATCAGGTTCAAGCAATCCTTGTTTGCAGCTGCCGCCTCCGGGCGGGAGGAGGAGGCTCCGGCTTTGAAAGCCGGGCCAGTTCCTCATCAGAATCCCCCGCATGAGGCCCCGCTACGAGCCAGTGCTTCGGAGACGATGGCGTTCGTCACTCACCTTCAAGGGGAAGCCGCCTCCAAGGGAGGGCCAACCGACGACGAGATGATTTCCGTTCCCGTCACTGCCCGACGTGTGGCGGCTCATCAGAAGCTGACCGTTGAAGACTTCATTGACCCCTCGACTGGTCGCCCTCGGGTTCTGCTGTTCCCCAAGTCGCGGGTCCGTAAGGACTGGGTCACTGACCTCGAATCGTTGATCGATCGCGTTGTCCGCCGCGAGATCGAGGCCGGTCGGACGGTCACCCAGTCCAACCTGCTTCCACCCGGATCACAGTCGGGGCCGACAGCCGGAATCCCAGCAGGGATGCGGGCGATCACGATGACCGGTCGCGAGGTCCGAGGTCTGGATGGAATTTCTGACTGGCAGCCGGGGGATCGATTCGAACTGGTGATGGCTCGCAACTTCGATATCGAGAGCCTTGGCGGAACCGTTCAGCGCGGACTCTCGGGGGGAGATGCTGCCCAGCAGGCTCTGGCAGGCGGGGGACTCTTTGACCAAGCCGATGTCCAGGTGCTCAGTGCGAGTGCCGTTCTCGTCGAGGTCAGCGAACCGGTCCGTGTCACCGAGGAGCGAGTGACCTATCAATCTGAGGAGTCTTCACAAACCGTGATGACACCGGATGGCCCGGTGCGTACCGAGCTATTGAAGCGCGAGCCACGCGTGCAAGAGCGAGAGTTCCAGACACGGACCTACCTGTTTGCGGTGGCGAAGGCTGAAGTCGCGCCGATCTCCGAGGCGCTCTCGACGAAAGCGGGGATCTATGCGATTCCCGCTTCGGGGGCCGATGCCAGAGAGGGTGACGTGGAGTCCGTGAACACTCCCTCATCGCAAGAACAATCCGTTCGCGCGCCCGGTCCGACCTCCCGTGTTAAGCCCCAGCCTAGAGTCGTAGAGCACATTCGAGGGAATCAGCGAACCCGTGATGTCTGGGTCACGCCGCCAGCGCGACAACGCTTTGCGAACCCTTAGCCTGCGAATTCTGCAGTCCCGAATCATTCATGGCCTACGCTCCGAGGTGATTTCCATCGCTGGTCAGCTGCACATACTTCTGGTTGCCCGCGACGAAGGATTGCGAGAAGAGGTCGAGTCGGCCCTCGCGACGGCCTCTCATCGTCAAGTGGTGCTCCATGAGGCACGCGACTTGACGCGGGCCGTTGATCTGGCCCGTGACCTCTCGCCAGTGCTGTCGATCGTTGATATGCCCGGTGATATCGAAGCCTTCAAAGTGACACTGCGAGAGATTCAAGCGGTCTCGCCCGGAACAGCGATCGCGGGGGCCTATCGCTCGGATGCCTTTAGCAGCGAGGTATGGGAACAGGCAAAGCAAGGAGCCATCTTCGTCGAGGCCTTGCGTGTCGGAGCAAGAGACTTTCTGCGTCGACCGATCTCATCGATCGATCTGCATCAGCTGATTGAACGGGCTGCGGCACCATCCCCTGCAACCGCTGCGGTGGCAGGAGTCATGGTCGCCTTCATCAGCAATAAAGGGGGCGTTGGCAAAACGACACTGGCGGTCAATGTGGCCACCCGACTGGCCCAGCGACATCCGGGAGAGGTTCTCTTAATTGATGCTTCGTTGCAGATGGGAATCTGTGCTCCGATGCTCGATCTGCGCCCGAAGACCTCATTACTCGACACAATTCGCGAACGCAGTCGACTCGATGTCACTCTGATTCGTCAATTGACAACTCCCCATTCCAGCGGCCTGGATTTGTTGGCAGCTCCCCCCGATGCCGTGTCCGCCACTGAGATCGACGACGAACATCTGAGCCGGGTACTGAATCTTGTGCGGCGGTCCTACCGGTATGTGGTTGTCGACACATTTCCGATGTTCGATCGCATCATCATGGCGATCCTCGACGCTGCGGACTTGGGGTACATCGTCCTCGACAACGTCGTGCCGACCGTCCTGAGCATCGTGCAGTTGCAGCAGCTGCTGGATGGGCTGGGTTACCCCGAGGAGAAGAGGCGGATTGCGGTCAATCGCATGATGAGGGTCTCCGGGAATCCCACTCAAGCGGACATTGAAACCACTCTGCGGTGTCCGATCGATCATCTGTTGCCGTTTGACAAGCGGGCCATCACCGCTGCAAACATCGGACGCCCGTTTGCCCTGACTCCGGGATGGTGGTCCGGGATCGAGAAGGGACTACGAGGAATTGTCCGTGAGATCGAGGGGCTGCGATCCGGCCAGCCCGCAACCGGCTCCCGAGTCGTGCCTGACGATCGGGAGCCGAGCCGTGAACCAGACGAAGAGGAGACCCGTCGTGAATGACCCAAAACTCACTCCCGCTGAACAATCCCGCCAGCGACTCGGCCGAATCAAGTTTGAGATTCCGACTCAAAGAGTCCTCAAGCCCAAGCCTCCCGTCGTAACTGTCCGGCAAGCCTCCGCTGAAAAAACGGCTGGTCGAGCAGACTATCAGGTCGTCAAGGGACAACTGCACGAACGGTTGCTGGACGAACTCAATGCGGGCGATCTGTTAGGGCGTGGTGAAGAGGCACTCTCGACCTACGTTCAAAGTTTCGTCACTCGCGTGCTAGAGCAGGAAGACTTACCACTCAACGAGGATGAGCGCACGCGGATTGTGGATGACCTGAAGGAAGAAACGCTGGGAGTTGGCCCACTGGCTGGGCTCATGGCCGATCCGGCGGTCACGGACATCCTGGTCAACTCCCACAATCGAGTGTACGTCGAGCGGTTTGGCAAGCTGGAGAAGTCGGACGTTCGCTTTCGAGACAACGCCCATCTGATCCGGATCATTCAACGGATCGCAGCTCGAGTCGGGCGGCGGATCGACGAATCGTCACCCATGGTTGACGCCCGCTTGCCGGACGGAAGCCGTGTGAACGCGACGCTTCCCCCGATTACGATCGATGGTCCCACATTGTCGATTCGGCGATTCGGGCGTAAACGGCTGAATCGCGACGATCTGTTGCGACTGGGAATGTTCAGCCCCGCCATGATGGACTTCATGTCCCTGGCAGTGAGGGCGCGGCGCAATGTGATCGTGTCTGGGGGCACCGGTGCCGGGAAGTCGACCTTTCTCGGTGCAATTTGTGAGGTCATTCCGTCGGACGAACGAATCATCACCATCGAAGATTCGGCGGAACTGATCCTCGATCAAGAGCATGTCGTCCGCAAAGAAACTCGTCCCTTGAATCTGGAGGGTCAAGGACGTGTGACAGCCCGCGATCTGGTCATCAATTCGCTTCGCATGCGCCCCGATCGAATCATCGTGGGCGAAGTCCGAGGAGGCGAGGCTCTCGACATGCTCCAGGCGATGAACACCGGGCATGATGGCAGCCTGACCACCGTCCACGCCAACAGTCCTCGAGATGCGATTGCCCGACTGGAGACGATGGTTCTGATGGCAGGCATGGACCTACCCTCGCGCGCGATTCGCGAGCAGATTGCCTCGGCGATCGACATCATCGTTTCGGTGAAGCGGTTTGATGACGGCGTGCGGCGTGTCGATCGGATCTCGGAACTCACGGGGCTGGAAGAACAGACACCGCAGTTGCAAGACATATTTGTCTTTGAACAGACGGGCCGCAAGGATCGAAAAATCCAAGGCCATTTTACCGCGACGGGGATCGTTCCTCGCTGTGCTCACCAACTCCGCGAGAGGGGCTGGGAGATTTCGTTCGACCTGTTTCGCAAATCCCGCGAAGGAGGCGGCTAGCCATGTGGGGATACGTACTTGCCACTGGCATCCTGCTGGTCGGGATTGTGGCCACTGTTTACGCACTTCGTAGAAGCCAAGATGCTCAACGCGCGAGACTCAGGCTGAGCGAGTTTGGAACGGAGGACGGCTCTGACGAACCAGTCCGATCTGACGTCAGCCGCATTATGCGACGGCGGCGCTGGCTGGCGCTATTGGCTGGTGGTGTTGTGGGCACTCTGGTTCTGGCGATCTTCAGTTGGCCCTGGCCCTACGCGATGGCTTTCAGCCTAATGAGCGGCCTCGTGGTTTGGCAACTGGAGGAATGGTTCTTTCAGCGTCGCCTGCAAAAGGCCGAACATCAGCTCGCGGACTCGATCGATATGATGATCGCAGCCGTGAAGGCGGGAGCCAGTTTGCAAAGCGCTATGCAATCCGCAGTGGAGAATACTCCTGCCCCCTGGAAGGAAGAAATGGAAGAGGTTGTGGGACGGATTCGCTATGGGGACGATCCGATCGAAGTACTCACCGAACTCAGTGATCGAGTCTCGCTGGAAACGGTGCGACTGTTCGCGCAGACGCTGGCGGTGAACTGGTCTGTCGGCGGCCGTCTCTCGCAGACGCTGGCCAATGTCGCCCGCACGATTCGCGACCGACTGGAACTCTCCCAACGAATGCATGCGATGACGACCCAGGCACGTCTCTCTGTGGTGAGTGTCATTGCGGTCACGTACTTCATCGGGGCGTTGATGTGGCGGAACGATCCCGATCGGATGGGAGAGTTTCTCACCTCAATGATCGGTCAAGGTCTAGTGGCCACAGCCATGATTCTCCAAGCCGTTGGCATTGTCTGGATCTCGCGTCTGAGTACCCCCCGCTTCTAGTCATCGCGTCTCGTCCGCTGAGCTTCGTCCCATGCCCTCTCTCTGGATCGTCAGCCTGATTGCCCTCTGGGGCCTGATCGCCGGGATCGGGATGTGGAGTTGGCGAATCTGGTCCACACGCACCCAAGTGAAACGACGACTGGGAGAGTCTCTCGACGACCAAGCTGCCGAAGAACACCTCGCCACGGAGCTACGAACAGGAGCCCTGGGCGGATGGCTGTTCCGAGCCGGTTATCGCTCCCGCAGTTCCACCATCGTCTTTCTGGCTCTGTCTTTTCTGGGATTGGCTCTTGGTGCGGCTTTTGTCGCCGCGATTTATTTGACGGGAATCAGTGAACTCTTTGCGAGTCTGTTGCGAGTGCTTCCAGGAGGTGTCGGGGAGGTCTTCCTGCCCATCGCGTGGGGGAGTCCCTGGCTCGGTGGACTGCTCCTCGGAGCGCTTCCAGCTGTGGTAGTCTACTCAAAACGCAAACGAAGAATTCAAGAGGTCGAGCAGGACTTGCCGCTCACGCTGGATCTGTTAGCGACACTGGCCGAGGCCGGTCTGGGGTTCGACTCCGCGCTCGATCGAATTCTGATGACTCAAGCTGATAATCGACCACTGGCCGAGGATCTCCGGTTGTTTCAAGTCGACGTTCTCGCGGGTCGACAACGCGTCGATGCCTTGCGGCGGTTGATGCAACGGGTCGATGTCACGTGGTTTTCGATCTTTGTCTCGGCGGTCATTCATGCCGAACAAGTGGGATCTGGGTTGGCACAGACGCTGCGAACCCAAGCTGACGACTTGCGTATGCGAAGGCGGGAGCGGGCCTTGTCGATGGCGATGGCCGTGCCCGTGAAGCTGCTATTTCCGCTGATTGTCTGTTTCCTGCCGGGCATCATGACAGCCGCTTTGGGGCCAGTGGTGTTTCAAATCGTGCAGGTTCTCGATTCGTTCCTGAAAGGATCACTGGGCCAATGACGGGACGATTTGTGGGGCAGTGTCTGATCGAGTCGGACGGCCAGGTTCTCCTTGAGAAACTGTATGTGGCCGACACCTGGTGGAGTCGCTTACAGGGTCTTCAGTTTCGAGCGTCGCTCCCAGTGGGTAGCGGGCTACTGCTCACCCCGTGCCCGTCAGTCCACATGTTTTGGATGCGGTTCCCCCTGGATATGGTGTTCCTGAATTCCGAAGGTCTGGTGTTGGAAACTCGCGCCGGAGTACGTCCCTGGCGACTGGCCATTCCTCGGGCCAAAGGGGTGAGTGCGGTGCTGGAACTCCCTGTTCAGACAGCACTTCCGAGGATCGGAGAGACACTGGTACAGAGGGGTGAACAGGGAATAATTTGTCCACTACTCTCTTACCTATAACCGCGTTATCCATTACAGCAAAGGGGCTTACACCGACTTGCAAATCAGTTGCATATGTGGTGATTTTCGCAAGTTCTCCTCCCGCTACAACCGATACAACCATTACTCCTTCTCGGTGGGAGTCGCGTGTGAAGGTATCCGTGTGAGGGAGTCAACCAGTGTCGCGGCAAATTGCCCACCCGAAGGCTGGTGTCCCCTTCGCCATTCGAGCGAAGTGGGCCACTTACAGCGGTATTCCGATCCTCCTGTTGCTCGCCTTCGCAGTCGCTGAGGTGAGGGCTGAGGGGCGACGGACGCAGCATCGATCGAATCCCGCTCCGCGAATTTCCACTCACTCCACTCGCCCCTTGGGACCGGTTCGGCAAGTTCAACTGACGACCGAAGATTTGAAGGCCGATGACGGACTAGAAGAGACGACCGAACCCGCCGCCCCCCAGGCAATCCCTCCGGTCGCGGGGAGCCGACTGGTTCGGAAATCTGAGTCCGGATTCCCTTCCTCAAACCCCGAGGCGGAGACTCGGGCAGCCCGCTACATCCTTGATCGTGTCGATCCCGAGCTGACCCTGGATGTGCGTCTTGATCGCCCGACAATTATTCGCCTCAAGATCGCTCCTTTCCGAGACCAAGTGGCCGATGAATCGATTCTGGAAGTGCTGAACGTCAGTGAGACGGAGTACTCGATTACCGGAAAGAAGATCGGAGCCACGACACTCAATTTTTGGTTCGAAAACCCGGACATCCCCGGTGGTCGTGACCTGATCAGCTATCTCGTCCGAGTCACTGATGATCAAAGTGTTCTTGTAGCGCTCTTGCCTCTTCTCGAACAGGATGTCAATCGAGCCTTTCCCAACAGTGCCGTGAAGCTGAGTTATGCGGGACGACAGGTGATCGTTCGCGGACAAGCCAAAGACATCGAAGATGCGACGCAGATATTGCGGATTGTTTCGCAAAGTCTTCCCCAGGAAGCCATCGAAGAATTCGACGGCAATACCCGGGTTGGACCCGATCTTAATCCTCTTGCCAGCTATTCCCCTGATGAACTCGAGCAAGCAGGCGGTTTGACAGGCTTAGTAAAGGGCCAGACCGGTACGGGAGCCAATGGGAACCGGATCAACAACCGGCTCGTGAACCTGCTCGAGGTCGGCGGGATTCACCAAGTCATGCTCAAAGTCACCGTCGCGGAGGTTAATCGTAGCGCTCTGCGGGCGATTGGCGCAAAAGTCGATTTTGGAAACGCGTCACTCGCGACGTTCTCATCACTGCTCCCGCTGCCGGTCACCGGAGGCACGTTGAATGTCACTCGCGACGATTTCGACCTGACAATCAAAGCCTTAAAGGAGCTCAATCTCGCGCGCTCTTTGGCGGAGCCGAACCTGGTGACAATGAATGGCCAACAAGCTAACTTCCATGTGGGCGGACAGTTTCCCGTTCCTCAGAGTACATTAACCGGGGGGGGAGCCCAGGGAGGCGTGCAATTCGTGCCGTTTGGAGTTCAACTGAACTTCACCCCCAACGTCACCGATCATGATCGCATCCGACTGAATCTGCATGCCACTGTCAGTACGCGGGATGAGACCACGGGGTCTGTCATCTCCGGATCAATTGTCTCAGGCTTGAACAATCGCGATTTTCAGACCACCGTGGAATTGAGAGAGGGAGAAACACTCGCGATCGCCGGACTCATGCAGTCGAGTTTGGGCGGATCATCCGCACGAGTCCCGTTTCTCGGAGATCTACCGATATTAGGGCGGCTCTTCTCCAGCGATAACACCTCCTACGATGAGCAAGAGCTGATTGTGCTGGTGACTCCTTATCTCGTGAATCCGCTGGCCGCTAATCGAGAACCGCTGCCTCTGCCAGGATCCGACTACTTCGAACCGGACGACTTCGAATTCTTCTTGCGTGGCAGTATGACGGGACATTTCGCCGAGGACTTCCGTTCCCCGGCCCGAACTGATTTCGAACAGATCAAGGCGTTCCGCAGCTTGGAACAAGAGCTGATCATTGGCCAGCCTGGGCACTCGAATGGCCTGCGTTGCCCATCCGTGTCCAAGGGTTCTCAGGCCACTGGAGGGGCACAATGACACGTCACGTCCGTCACTTGGTTTTCGCATTTGCCTTGGTCCTCGTCAGCTGCGTCATGCTGATGTCTGGGTGCCACACCTTGCAGGATAAGCTCGCTCCCGGTTTCGCTTGTCTGTCCGATGATGGCATGGTCTCGAATGACGCCCATGGGGGATCTCGCCGTGAACGGCGTGCCGCTCGCAGAGCGGGAACACAAGCCTGCCCCGAAGACGACTGCGAACGTTCCCCGGACTTCTCTCCGTGTGCAGTCCCGGCCCCCGTCGGAGCACAGCTTCACGAGTGGAACGACGCCATGATCTGTAGTGCGCGTCGGTATCAGTCGGTCATCAGTCGACACGAGTGGTTCTCGGGCGGATCGCAGCTGGGCCCCGAAGGACGAACACATGCTCGCAACTTGGCCTCGAAGATGCTTGGAAACGCGGAACTCACCGTCGTCGAAGTGGAGCCCACCGAGTTGCAGCCCGGCGAATCGCTGGATGAGGCACTCGCGAGAACCACAGCTCTTAATGAAGAGCGGCGACTCGCAACGGTCACTGCATTGCAGAGTGCCGGTGTCATTGATGCAGAACAAAGGGTCGTACTGAGCGACCTGGATCGCGTGGGAGTTCGTGGCTTGGAAGCTCCTCGAATCTACAACCAACTCCTCTTCGGCGGGGGCCAAGGCCGAGGCCAGGGGGGCGGTGGTGGCCAAGGGGGTGGTGGCCAAGGGGGTGGCGGCGGCCAAGGTGGCGGTGGCGGTGGCGGCGGAGGGTTCTTCTAGTGTCATCTCGCATCCCAATTGCAATACTTCTGCTCCTCTCGATCGGGCTGAGCGGCTGTTCGTCGCTTCGCAACCGAATGACGGGGGATTCGACAGCGAGGCCTGTGGAGCACCTTCGTCTACGAGCCATTGACTCCCAGCTGCAAGCGGAGGCATGTCGCCGAACAGCTGTCGAACTCGCGGCCCACGAGAGAGATGACCATGCCATTGCCCAGTTTGAGCGGGCTCGCGAAATAGACGCCGGTATCCACGGAATCGCCCATCCATTGGCCGTTCTCTACGATCGCCAGGGACGGATGGATGCCGCTGAGCGAGAATATAAGAAGGCACTCGTTAATGCACCGAAAGATGCCAATCTACTCAATGACTACGGTTACTTTCTCTATTCCCGAGGTGACTTGGCCCAAGCCGAGCCCATGTTGCGTCACGCCATTAAATTGCGGCCCGAGCATCCCAAAGCCGCACTGAATCTAGGAATGGTGCTCCTCGGGTCAGGACGATTTGATGAGGCATTCACACAGTTCGAAACCGCCGTCGGACCGGCAGCTGCTCATCACAACATCGGGATGGGGCTGATGCGACAAGGTCGGCGGGAGGAAGCCATCGTTCACTTCCGACAGGCGATCAAGCGTGACCCGAGTCTGACTCAGACCAATGCGGTCCTGGCCCAACTGGAATCGACACAGCCCAGCACGAACCATGAGATCGAGCAAGCATCCGCAGAGGAGGACCCGATCGGTCGAGTCGAATTCGCCGACTGATCATCCAGAGACGGGGAGATTCCGCATCGCACTCACAGCATCACGAACCGTGGCGTGAACTCGCTTGCTTCGCCCGCGTGAAGTCGACGAGATCAATACCGATCCACAGACTCAATAGAACTGCAAAACCGAACGGGGAAAAGACCCCCTCACTTAACCATGTCGGGACGAGGGACAGATCACTGTCCATGACACGCCAGGCTGCAATCGCGAAGCTGGACGTCACGAAGACCGTCCGCAAGAAACCGGACAGGCCACCGACAGATCGCAGGATCATCCAGAGAGCCGAGAGAATCAGGACGATTGCGGCCGGGCATTGGAAGAGGTAAACGCCCCACGCCAGTGCGGCAAACACACACCATCCCGTGACCAGCAGGGCGATCGTCTCCCCAATCGCCGTTGATCGCAGAACTGTCGACACAACAAACGGTTCCCAGCAGTCGGTTCGCGAGGAGTGGGGAATGACAGGAGGGGACATGTCAGGCGGGAGGACGGTGGCGGACATCGTTCTCTCCAGAAAACATCAGACGAGCGGGCCGTGTTGGCACGGACAGAGTATACCGCATACGTTGTGCAGCTGCTACCAGAGCCTGCCGATTTCGAGGGGGTCGTTGGTCCCCACAGGTCGGGCCCGTTGATCATGCCTGTTGCGACATCACGACGGCTCTAATACGATACACGCATACCGTGTGCATATGCGTTCCAGTCCACGTGGATTCCAGACATGAGACGAACCACGACCACACCATCGTTGATTCCCTCGCGACGGTCGGGGCAGGCGATCCTGGAGTTCGCTGTCGTTGCATTTGTAATGACCTTCCTGCTGGGCGCGATGCTCACGTTTGGGTTTCTGTTTTTCGGAGCGAATGTCCTTCAACAGGCGGCCGATGTCGGAGCAATGGAGATGTCGCGCCATCCCGCTCCACCCACGAGTGCGTTTGAAGACGCACTCACCGCTAGCGGTCTTTTTGACGAAGCCCAACTGGTGGTTCCGGTCGGAACCGACGCTGCAACGCTGCCACTCATCAACCGATTGCTGTTCTCGGTCTATATCTACGACCCCGATATCGACATGGTGCGTTATCCGGGAGCCTTGGTCACGAACGGCAATGGGGATCAAACCGTTGTCATCCCGTTGGTCGGTCCCGGCAACCGCAATGAGAACACCGGGGTCGAGACGATCTCGGAATGGCGCAAAGTCGTCGAAGAAGTCCTTCCCGCAAGTGCGACAGAAGGTCCGTATTCGATGACATCGACATCGACCGGGACGCTCGATCCCGGAACGGTCGCGTTACGGATCAACTACCCCTATCAGTCGGCAGCGCTGGTGGCCTACATCCAGAAGAACGGGAGCGGTGTTGTCGTCTCTCCGAATGAGACCATCGGCCTGGATGACGTACTCAACGTGCCCGTCACTGCCGACGATTCTGCGGTCAGTGACTCCGGAACCGCGACTTTTCCGAACGGTCAGACACTGGCAGCTGCCGGGTACACGTTCGTTAATCCATCGCCGGACACCAGCATCGGAGCGAGCGCCAGTCGCGGAACCTATGGCTTCGGCAAGGCCCAGGCATTGAACCTGACGGTTCGTCCCTACCGAAAGGTCCTCTCCGCCCAAGCGATTTATCGCCGTGAGGTGTTCGAGTGAGAGGCCTCTTGAAGTTGACTCCAGCAGCGAAACATCGACGGGGAGCTGTGCTCGTCTGGTTCGCGGTCTTTCTGTTTGCACTCATCCCGTTGATCACTCTCGTAATGCATTCGGGAATGGTGACATTGTCTCGGCGTCAAATGCAAACAGCGGTGAACAGCGCAGCGATTGAGGGCTTGCGATTTCGTGATGCTCCCACGCTCACAGAGACACAGCGTCGGCAACAGGTGAGCGATCTGGTGTCGGCAGTGTATGACGATAACTTGGACAGCGGCGATGGCGACGCAATGAACTTCGGAGCGGGATCTGTCGTCACATTCGACGATGAGCCGACCGATATTGAGCTGCCTGGAACGGACTTCAAAGCCTCACGAATGATTCGCCCGGAGAACATCGGGGTCTACCAGCCCCAATTGAAACTCAATCTTGACAACGAGCCATACGGAGACATGGTGAGCGGTGGAGCGGTCACGGGAGGCAGTCATTCCGAGACCGACGACTACAGTCGCGACGACTTCAACACGCTCGGAAATGACGCATTTCTGGTTCGATTGCGACGGACTGATGGAAGCAATCCACATGACGAAGAAATGGGAGTGAGCTCCCACGGGCCGACCGTAGCTTACCTGTTCGGACGTGCGGCGTACGGTCCCGATGGCCCCCACGATCCCAGGGAGCGGGGGAGCATCGTCAGGGCCACCGCGATTGCACAGGCGTCCCCGGCGATGACGGTCGGTCGGTCATCTCCCAGCGTTCCGCTGCTGGAGGGAGTCGCTCCGCTCTGGATTCAACTCAGTAGCTGGAACAGCTGGACCCTGGGAAATGTGGCCTCCGTCATAATTACGGGTTCAGCGATCACGGGGGATCTGAATGGAGAGACAGTGACGGAGCAAGTTGTCTCGGTGGGGGACCAACTAATTCCAGTGCCCCCGGCGACCTTCTCATTGATCGGCGAGCGATACATTCCCATCTACACGGAGTTGCCGTCTGGCCAGAAGCGAGTGATCGGATTTGGAATCGGCCAACTCAACTTGATTCAGACCGGTGGAACGATCACTCCGCAGCCCAGCAAGATCGGGGCTCGCAACGCTTCAGTGAAATGGGCCGCTGATTTGTCCACGCTGTCTCCAGCTGATCTCGCGGCACTTCTGGGAGTGCGCGGGATACAGAATCATGGGCTGCTGGCTCCCGCCCTGCAACGATCGATTCCTTTGCCCTGAGAGAAGACTATGTAGTCTGCACACGCTGGACTCGGGCAACGGAGACGATTTCGAATTGTCGTCAGCATGTTCCAAGCCAGAAGAGGAAACGCGAGGACGGTCGTCATTCCGGTGAGGGTCCCGATCGCGACCATGAAGCCCAGCCAGGAGGGAGGAACCAGGGGAATCGGTCTCACCAAGTCCTCGGCGCTCCTTGAAACTGGCCTGTAGTTTCCGGAGGGACATGATTTGGACTGCAAGGCAATCGACTCCGTAAACTGGGGCGTCTCACTTCTCGCACCAAGAACCTTAGCTCATGATTTCTTGTCGTCGCGAAATATTCCCGACGTGGAAATCATTTCATCGGCCACTCTCTTGCATACAGTATGCAGATACGAATAGACTGGAGGAATACCCAGTCGGCGACAGGTCACCGACGACTGCCTCCCTGACATTGAGCCAGTTGGCTTGGTCTGCCAGGCAAAACCGCCTGTCGCAAGGAAGTTTACTGCCTGGGGGCCAAGTCAACCTTTTCTTCGTGCGTTCGCGGAGGCTCACACTTGGCCGACAACCACCGAGAGCTGAGCTTGGCCGCGGCCAACGACATGCTGCGCGCATGCGGGCTGCGGAGAACCTACACACGGGTCCATGTCCTGCAATGCCTCTCTCGGCAGTCGGCTCCGATCACTCATGCGGATGTTGGACGCGAATTGGCCTCGTTCGGTTTTGAGACCTCTACGCTATTTCGGGGTCTGAACGATCTGGTCGAAGCGGGGATCGTCAGTCGCTTGGATGTCGGCGACAGAGTCTGGCGATTCGAACTGCTTGTGTTGACTGGAACGGAGAACTCCGAACGCCAAAATCATCCGCATATCGTCTGTTCCCAGTGTGGGCGAGTGGAATGTGTGGCTGCCTTGGGGGCGCGGATTCTTGACCAACCGCTGGGGAAGTGGCGAGTGGATGAAATTGTGTTCAAGGGCGTCTGCGAAACGTGCTCCACCTTATGAATTGGAAGTCGACCGCATTCGATTCCACACAGCTGTGCGGCAATTGCCAACGACAAAGACGATGCCGAAGATCAAGGTGCAGGCCAACACGATGGCCCCCCCACTCGAAATCGACAAGTAGTACGAAGCATACAGCCCGATGACACTGCTCATTGTCGAGAACAATACCGAAAGCCAAAGCATACGGCCCAGGCGGCGAGTCACCAGAGATGCTGTCGCAGCGGGAGTCACGAGCAAGGCGGTTGTGAGAGCCACGCCGACCGCCTGAATCCCAGTGACCACCGCCAGTGCCAGGAGCACGAGTAGCAGATAACGAATCGCATCGGCAGACAATCCGATCACCTGACCATGCCAGGGATCAACCGTGGTCAAAGTCAGCTCCTTGTGAAACAGCCAAAGTGTTCCCGCTACGAGTATCGACACCACGATAATTCCGATTAGATCTCCGGTCGTGACACCGAGAATGTTTCCAAACAGCATGTGCGAGAAGTCGCGGTAACTCTTCACGCGGCTGATCAGCACGATCCCCAATGAAAACATCCCCGAGAACAGGACTCCAATGGCGGTGTCCTCTCGAATCTTCTGCCGACGGCTGAGCCAACCGATTCCAATCGCGGTCGCGACGGCAGCCACCACAGCTCCCAGAAACAGATTCCAATGATTGAGGTAGGCCACCACGAGTCCGGGCAACGTCGTGTGGGCCACAGCATCTCCCATGAACGCCATGCGTCTCAGAACAACGTACACCCCAAGCAGCGAACAGGTCGCGCCAATCAGTATGCTCGCCAGAAGAGCTTGTCGCATGAAACCATATTGCAACGGATCGAGAAACCAATGCATGCAGGAACCCCTCAGTGGAGAACGACTCAAATTCAGTTTGCTCGGGCAGCATCGGCTGGCAGCAATGGCTGAGCCCCGGCTGCCAGGAATTCCGTCGCTTCGACGCGCCCTTCCCGCAGGTAGATCGCACGGTCAAACGATTCGGTCAACCGCCCCAAGTCATGCGTCGCAGCCAGCACGCTACCGCCGCGAGCCGCCTCTTCTGCGAGAACTTCGTCGACAACATCACGTGTCGCCTCGTCCACGGCATTGAGTGGCTCATCCAGCAGAAACAGACTGGCCTCTTGCACCAAGGCCCGCGCCAACAAGACCCGTTGCTGCTGCCCTCCACTGAGGTCTCCGATCTGCCGCTGCCCGAGATCCGCCAGGCCCAGCCGTCGAAGGCTGCCTTGTACGATCTCCCAATCATGGGCTCGTGGTCGTTTCAGCCAACCCAAATGGACATACCGCCCGGTCATCACTAGCTCGGCTGCTGTCATCGGAAATCCCCAATCGAGATCCGATCGCTGAGGGAGATAGGCTGTCCGGTGGTGACAGGCTCCCACACGGTTGCCGAAGAGCCGCAAGTCTCCCCGGTCGGGGCGGAGCAATCCAGCCACGGTCTTGAGAATCGTGCTTTTTCCCGCCCCATTTGGGCCGACGAGTGCCACTCGCTCTCCGATGGCGACCTGCAAACTCACTCCTGTCAGAGCGTCGTGACTGGCCCCCTGATAGTGAATCGTCAGATGCTCAATCACGAGAGCGGGGTGACCCGGTTGTGGGTCGCGGTGGCCGCGTCCCCCATAAGGCCACCACGGGTCCGCATGAGTGTGTGAAGTCACCGCAATGCCTCCACGATCGTCGTCACGTTAAACCGAACCATTTGCACGTAGGTCGCTCCCGTCGAGCCCGTGGGGCCAAGTGCATCCGTATAGAGCGTGGGGACCAGTTTGACTCCGGATTCGCGGGCGACCTGCTCTGTCAGTTTTGGATTGATGATGTTCTCGGCAAATATGGCGGGGACTTGCTGTTCGCGTATGCGATCAATCACGGCTGCAATCTCAGCGGCTGAGGGATCGGCGACTTCGCTGGAGGTCGACCCCATGACGTTCAAGACGTCGAATCCATAGTCGTTGGCAAAGTAACCAAATGTGTCATGCGTGGTCACCAATCGTCGGCGATTGATCGGAATCAAGGTGACTTGTTCTTGAACCCACAGTTGGAGCGACTCCAGTTCTTTGATGTAGTCGGCGGCACGTTGACGGTACTCGACCGCATGTGCAGGATCGGCATTCGAAAGTGCCTGAGACACCGCCATGACCATCACGATGGCATTCTTCGGGGAGTGCCAGACATGCGGGTCGACTTCGTCGGGACCACCGGTGTCCGAAAGCGTCCGAGGCGGGATACTTGTGGTGACGACAATCCTTTGGGCTGTCGATGAACTTGCTTCAACCAGCTTGTTGAGCCATGTTTCGAAACCGAGTCCATTCTCAAAAATCAATCGTGCTTGACTGAGTGCGACGCTGTCTTTTGGTGTGGGCTCATAGGTATGGGCGTCTCCATTGGGACCGACGAGAGTCGTCACCGTGACATGGTCTCCGCCAATTCGCTGCACCCATTCCCCAAGAATGCTGTACGTGACGACGACGGGGATGGTGTGCCGCGAACCGGAGACCGGCGGCTGGGTTGTGCATCCCAATACTCCGCAGAGTATGCCAGCGTAAACTCCTGCCCAGGAATAGCTTCGGGTGATTTGAGAAATGAACATAGTCAAACGCCTCAGTGTCACGGCGACAGTGCCAAGAGTGATTTCGGGGAAGGTCGCCGGAAATGCCATTCCGTCCCATTGTGCAACTCTATTGCATGTGTATTATGTATTCAAGGAATCGGCAGCCCTTCCCACTCGATTCATGAGATCTCTCATGCAGATTTTCGGACGACCCAAACGTGATCCCCAGCAGGTCGCAACGATCAAGCAGTGGGCGAGAGAGTTGATGGATATTCCCGAGGACGCCAGTCTGCTGGTGACTGAGCTGGAGTGCCACGAAGAAGGCTGCCCGCCCATCGAAACGGTGGTGGCCGTCCTCGCCGAGGGGCAACCTCCCCGGCAGTGGAAAGTGCATCGTCCCGTGGCGGAAGTGACTCGCGAAGACATCGAAACAATCGCTCGGGGTGGTCACGCGGGAATTCAAGGGTGGCGCTGCCCCGATTGAACGTGCCCGTTCCGAGTCCGGTCTTCGATTCACACAATTCGAGTTTCAGGAAACAACCATGACCACTGCTCTCCGCGTTCCCGTCACAGTGCTGACCGGATTTCTCGGCTCCGGAAAGACGACCCTCCTCAACCGTATTCTGACTGAGAATCACGGCAAGCGAATTGCCGTGATCGAGAACGAGTTCGGTGAGGTGGGCGTCGACAATGAACTCGTCATCGGTGCCGAAGAAGAAATCTTCGAGATGAACAACGGCTGCATCTGCTGCACCGTGCGTGGCGACTTGATTCGCATCCTCGGCAACCTGATGAAGCGTCGCGACAAGTTCGACCACATCATGATTGAGACGACCGGCCTGGCCGACCCGGGTCCGGTGGCACAGACCTTCTTCATGGACGACGACATTCAGTCCCAGTTGAGCTTGGATGGGATTGTCACACTCGTCGACGCCAAGCATGTCTGGGAACACTTTGATGACAGCGACGAGGTCAAGGAGCAGATCGCCTTTGCGGATGTCATCCTGCTCAACAAGACCGACCTGGTGAGCCCAGCGGTACTTGATCAGCTGGAAGCCCGCATTCACTTGATGAACTCCGCCGCCAAGATCCACCGGACACGAGACGCCCAAGTGGAGATGGACAAGATTCTGAATCTCGGGGGGTTCGACCTCACACGGGCGATGAACGTCGATCCGAAGTTTTTAGAGCCGGAATACCCGTTTGAATGGAGCGGTGTGTTCGAGCTGGAAGCGGGAACGTATGAGCTGGTTCTGGAGAACGGCCCCGACCCCGTGATGGGAGCCTCGTTCCGAACGGTCACCGCAGCGACTGAACCGGGGATGCGCGAGTCGGTCGAGCCGACGGTACTGACATTCTCCAGTCCCGAAGTCGAATTGACTCCGGGAGACTCACTGCATCCGGGAGCTGCTCTCTATCAATTGCACCTGGAGGGGTCCGGACTCCGATACAAGCTTATTGCTCCGCAGGCGGGGGCTTACGTCCTCTTCACCGAGCACCATCCCGACGAGTTTCAGGCGTTCGTCGTCAATCCACAAGGGCAGCGAATCGAGGCCCTTCACACTCGTGAGTACAAGCCGGACCATGAGCATGATGAATTGGTCACTTCCGTCGGAATCACGACACCTGGTGATCTCGACCTTGAGCGGTTTCAGGATTGGCTTCAGGATCTCTTGGCGAACAAGGGGACCGACATTTTCCGCATGAAAGGCATCCTCAGCTTCAAGAACATGCCCGAACGGTATGTCTTTCAAGGGGTTCACATGCTGTTCGATGGCCGCGCGGATCGCCTCTGGGGAAAAGAGGAGCGGAAGAACATCTTGATCTTCATCGGGCGACATCTCGATCGCGAGGAACTGAATGCGGGGTTCAACGCATGTTTAGCCTAGGAAAAGCAACGCCAGGAAAACTTGAACTCCGTGAACTCTGGGATGTCGAGGCGGGTGACTACGTCATTGATCTGGCGTGGTCACCAACGGGAGCCCAGCTGGCCTTTGTCACAGTCGATGGTCATGTGTTTCTCATTGACGATGTCATCACCCGAGGACGCTTACGTCCATTAGGTCAGCATGCTGGCGGCGCGAATTCCGTGTCATGGCGTGCGGATGGAGGAGAGCTGGCGACCGCCGGCCACGATGGAATCGTCCGAGTCTGGGATCCCGTATCCGGCACGCTCCAACGAGAGCTGTCAGCGGGGGCAGACTGGGTCGCCAAGGTGGTCTATCGGCCTCGTGGCTCGGAACTCGCATCGGCAGCTGGACGAATCGTTAAGGTCTGGGCGAATACGGGGAGCGCGGTCTACGAATCCGCTGAACACGCCAGCACCATCGCGGACATCGCCTGGAATCCCGATGGCAGCGAGCTCGCCGTGGCGGCCTACAATGGGGTGACCCGGCACAACCCGTTGAAGTCGACGCCCCCTCGCAAGTACGAATGGAAGGGATCGAGCCTGACCTTGGCCTGGAGCCCCACCGCTAAGTACATCGCCACAGGGGAGCAGGACTCAACGGTCCATTTTTGGACCGTAAAAACCGGAGATGATTGCCAGATGTCGGGATATGCCACTAAGGCACTCGAACTGAGTTGGCACCATACCGGGGATTATTTAGCCACCGGGGGAGGAGACACGGCCACTCTCTGGAGTTGCAACGGAAAGGGGCCGCGTGGCCGAAAGCCGAAAGAGTTCGAAGGGCATGTGGCGAAAATCACCCAGCTGGTATTTCAGCATCGGTCCGACCAGATGGCATCAGGCGACGGGGATGGCATGGTCATGATTTGGAACCCTCTGAAGTCGTTAACCCACCTCACCGGGCGATTCTTCGAAACGGCAGTGACGCGCTTAGCCTGGTCCCCGAATGACCAATACCTGGTGGTCGGCCAGAAGAATGGACTGGTCACCGTTCTGCATCTCGGGATCAAGTTGTAGTTCTATTCGAGGCTCCCCATGACGACAGTGTGGAACGCACAGACTGAAAAACTTCAGTCTCAGCTGCAACGTGGTGAGGTGCTGGAAACTCGCCGGGATCAGTTGCTCGGCCAGTTGCTCTTCTGCGAGGGGTGCTGCTGTGGCCGCCCGGACCGGGGCTTTCCTCCACTCCCCAAGGATCGCATCAAGTCGCGCTGGAAGTCGGGGAAGCTGAATGAAGTTATCCAGCTGACGATCAGCGGATGCCTGGGGCCCTGCGATTTGGCGAACGTGGCCTGTATCCTGGGCGCTGATGGCTCCAGTGTCTGGCTGGGCGGACTCAGGGAAGAATCGTCTTATGATGACCTCATCCAGTGGGCTGAAGAGTGCCGCACCGTTGGTCGAGTGCTGCCCTTGCCGAACACCCTCGAACAGCATCGCTTTCAACGGTTCGAAGCCCCTGGAGCCGCTCCACCGAATTGCGACGAAGTCTGTTCCTTGGCGCTGGTCAACGCGACTCCTGAGACAACTGTCTAGTTCTCGCTCGGGGCCAGGCGATAAGCACGATTCCCACGCTGATGCCGATGGCGGAAACTCCGAGCCAACTCGCGGGAAGATGACTCGCCGCTGACACCCCCATGCCGATGCTTACCAATTCATCGCGAGAACTGGCGATGGTCTGTAGCAGCGAGTTATGTGTCACATGCAGCATGATCGTGGGGAGCACGCTTCTTGTATCCGTACACTTCCCCCGCAGCCACGGACAAGGACAGTTGGTCGACTGCGAGGAACTCCCCGAAACGTTTGGTCAGTTCGTACAGAGTGATCACGACAATCCCTCTCTCGATGCTTGTTCAAACCATGTGATGACTTGCTGTGTGTAGTTGTCTCCATAGAGCGCGGTGAACTCGCGAGTCTTAGGGTGACCGGAATCTCGCAGTTCCCGCAATCGACTCTCGACGTACTCCAGCGTCAGTGCGATGCGGCACTTCACCGTGATGCAATCACGCCATTCCAAAAAGCTGGACGGCATCTTAGACGACGTATCCGAGGCCATCAGTGTTCTCCGTAATGGGGTGAGCTGTTTTGCAGCATCGCGCCAGTTGCCTCTCACTCGACGGTCGTGATGGCTGGGGCACGCTGGACATTCCAAGCGGGGAATTCGTCGTTGAAGGACTGCCACTCGAACGGACCACTGGCCAACTCAGCGTCGGTCAGCAAGCATTTCTCCAGGGACTGCCGCAGCTCGGCCTCGTCCATTTGAATTCCGATGAAGACCAGTTCCTGGCGGCAATCGCCAAAGTCCGGATGCCACAGCTTCTGAATCGATTCCTGAATCGCGGGGATGTCGGGCCATTCCTCTCGCGGGATCGCAGCCCACCAGAAGCCACCGACATCGAGGCGAGCGACTCGGCCAGCCTGTGACCAGACCCCGACCTTATCCAAACGGGTGGCCAGCCAGAAGTAACCCTTGGACCGGAGCACGCCGGTCCATTCTTGGGAAAGCCGGTCGAAGAATCGCTGCGGATGAAAGGGACGGCGCGCTCGAAACACGAAGCTGCGCACTCCGAACTCTTCCGTCTCGCCGACTGGCTCCTCGCGCAGCGCGACTTGCCACCCTTTGGACCGCTTGGCGATTTCAAAATCAAAGCGTCCAGTCGCGAGAACCTTGCTCAACGGAACCTGGGAGAACTCCGATCTCAGCTTCAACGCATACGGGTTGAGTTGCTCCAGAAAGGACTCGATCTCCGCGAGTTCTTGTACCGTCACGAGATCGGTCTTGTTGAGCACCAGGACATTGGCACACTCGACCTGATCGATCAGCAGATCGGCGACGGTACGAACATCGTCGTCAGTGGCGGCTTGGCCAGCACTCTGCAAATCCTGACCGATGCGCAGGTCGGTCAGGAAATTGGCTGCATCGACCACGGTGACCATCGTGTCGAGTTCTGCCACATCCGAGAGAGACTCACCGTTTCCGATCCCATGGGTGAATGTGTCTGCGACGGGAGCTGGCTCTGAGATCCCCGTCGACTCGATCAGCAAATAGTCGAAGCGGCCCTCCTTGGCCAAGGCGGCCACCTCCAGGAGCAGGTCTTCGCGGAGAGTGCAGCAGATGCACCCATTGGTCATCTCCACTAGCTTCTCATCCTGACGGCTGAGCTTGGCGTCGCCATTGGCGACCAACTGCGAGTCGATGTTGACCTCGCTCATGTCATTGACAATGACCGCCACACGGAGCCCTTGACGGTTCCGCAGGATGTGATTCAGCAGCGTCGTCTTGCCAGACCCCAGGAAGCCGGAGAGGACTGTCACTGGCAACTTCTTCATGGTCGGGCTCCTGGAAGTCGCAGACGATTCCTGATGGCGATCCATTCATTTTTCTCCCAGCTGCGAGTCCCCAGCATGCGCCAAGCTGAGGCGATCATTGTGGCGGGTAAAACCGGGTCCATCCATTTGATCAGGCACCGCTCGCGGTACTCCGGCCCCAACTGCTGTTGAACCCACTCCGCGTAGTCAGCGATCCAGAGCATTAAGTCTCGGCATAACCGGTGGGCTCGCCGCCAATGAGCATGCCGCCGAGGGCGGGCGAATGTCGGGAGGTCGTCTGGAGAATGGATCCCCACGGAGAGCGACTCCACCTCTGACCAAACGGGGCGGAAGCCGTAGCGGCGAATCAACAGACCTCCGAATCTGCGGGTGCCATAGAAGACGCCAAAGCCCCACATCGCAAGATGCTGATCGCCATCGTCCCAGCGATAGCATGTCGAACCACGTTCCTCTTGACCGGGCTCTCGATGTCGCTCAAGTCCATATCGCATCAGGAGGTTGCCTTGACGATGCTTCACATCCTGCCCCCAGCACCACAGTTGTTGATTGAACAATCGATCCGCAAAACGGATCACGCTCGGCGGAATACACCATCCAAAATGAGTGCCCGGAGGCTTTGATCCCAAGCACCGCAATCGTGGACCGGTCGTCGTGTTCGTCATGAAGGTCCACCAAAAAGCGAGAGTGATAACTGGCAGATTTAAGCGAAGGGTCGTCGTGTCGTCAGCTCAGAGAATCCACGCACCGCCCCAGGCCAAAATGAGAGCAAAGCCGCTCGCGAACACAGCTTGCCTGCCAAGTAGCACCCACATCTTGCTCCAGGAGGTCTCACGCCCAATCGTGATAGCCGTGACCAAACAGGGAAGCAAAACTCCGGCCAGATAAACAGCAGTGAGGACCTGCGCTGCCGTCATCGGAGTGGCCAGTCCATCCTCGGCAGCAAACAGGAAGATGCCATCCTTGCGAATCGAAGCCAGTACCACCGGAAGAGCGGCCTCGACCGGCAAATGAAATAGTCTCATCGCCGGACCCAAGACTCGCGAACAGGCATCCAACAGCCCGAAACGAGCGAGTGTCGCAGCCACCACGCAGATCAAAACAAACGTCGGCAGCGCTTGAACAAAAAACTGTCGCACCGTTCCCCACGCTTCACGCCACAGTGCGCCGAATGTGGGCCACTGCATGAACGGACGACTGGGCATCATCAACAGGTTCAATGAATTCCGGGCCTCGGGGGAGGCCGTCAGACGCAGGTAGATCAGCGTCGTGGCGAGGAGATACCCCAGGAAAATCAGTGTCAATGTCATCGGGCTGTAACCGCTGGGGACGGCAGCTGCGGCCAGCACCGCCATCGTGGCCGGTAATTGGTAACTACAAGCGGCTCCGAACGCGATCGCCGAAATCGCAGCTCCTCGCGAACAGCTGGAGCAAGCGCGGGTGCTGATCACTGCGGGAACATTGCACCCAAAGCCCATCATGATCCGAACGACATCGCGCCCACTCAAGCCCAGGGGACGCACGAGCGGATGCAGGGTCACATTGATACGCTCGACCAAGCCACTCGATTTATAGGCCCCCAAGATGACCGCAAACAACAACACGGTCGGCAGCGCCCAAACCAGCAAAAACGGCCCCATGTTGAGCAGCCCGTAGCCAAAGTCTCCCTGTTGGGACGTGAGTATCACGCGTGCCCAAACTGGCCAGAATGCGTTCACTTGATCGATCAGGGGTTGGATCGCGCCCTGCACGATTGGATGCAGCTTGTCGGCCAATGCATTCGCACCAAAGATGGTCAGAATGGCGGGGAGAACGAGTAGGGCGATCGCGAGGATTGGTCCCAGAATCCTCCGCTCCAACAATCCTGGCTTCGGCTCAATACGCCAGCCCGCCCGAGCATGCAGCTGCGACTTCAGAAAGGGGCCTGAATGAGTGATCGCGACGGGAATTCGTTGTCGATCAACATCCGACAGGTCGCGAGCGTTGACCGGGATGAGTGGAACGCCAGCCTCAGCGGCCAGCCGTTCGAGGGCTTCCCGAGCAGCTTCTCCCGCTTGCACTTTGTCCCAGAATGTGACCACGACGATGCCGCGTTTCCCCTGGACCAGCGGCAGCATCTCCTGGAGATCATCGTCCAGGTGTGTCGCTTGCACGACGAGCAGCACCAGCTCATGGTCTTGCAATGCTCCTAAAGCCAGCCGTGTCGTTTCGGTATCGGATTTTCGAAGTATCCCCGGAGTATCGATGTAGATCGCGTCGGGTGATCGATATTGTTCGACGACGACCGTCGAACCTCGAAAGTTGGTCTCGCCCGCAGAACGGCCTGTCAGCGAAGAGATGAGTTGTGATTTTCCGACACTCTCGCGACCGACAACAGCGATCGTCATGAGGGTCGGTATTGAGGAGATCAGACGGGAATCCAACATGTGAGTCTACTCGCCATGAGAACAAGGGCCGGTGAGGCCGCAGTGAGAACGCTTTCTGCGCCGGGACAGGGCGAGGCCAGTCACTCCACCGATCAGACAGGGGACGACCGGGTAATCGATCGCTCCGAATACCTCCAACGCGATCCTTTGCCAGACGTACGGGGCTTTGTTGGGGAGACCTCGCAGTATCTCTTGAACTGCGAGAACCATCGCTCCCACGAGACCGAGAAGCAGCAGGCAGGTGCCGAGCTGGTTCATTCTCCGAGGTTGAGCGACACGATCCACGAGCACGACGACAGGTGCGAACATCACCAGCCAAGACAAATGGCAAGCCACGACGGCCTCTAGCGGTGCAGTGCATCCCCAAGGGCCGCATAACAATCCGCTCCACCGACTCCGAACTCCCGATAGCGAAAGTGTTCCCCACAAAGTCAAACACCATAGGCCACCGCGAACAGCTGTGGATCGCAAGAGCGGCCCGACAGTGGGGCGTGGAGGAATGACCTCAACGTTCGACATGTGATTGGGCCTCGTCAATGACCTCGACCTCGTCGATGTCGTCGAACTCATCGGCTGAGTCGGCAGTTGGCTCAGTCTCGTCCTCGCAGACGCATTCCTCTCCACAACAAGAGAGGTCGTCGAGATACATGCCCCAGTTGCGGTACTCTTCCAGTCCCTGGGCTTCGAGCCCCAGTCCCGTGGCAATGGCCTTCGCCACCACGGCAAATCTCATTCTGAACTTGTAGACAAAACAGAAGACTTGTTCGTCATGTCGCACGATCGGGCCACAGAAAAACAGCCCAGGCGTAGTTGTTGATTCGTCATGCTCCGTCAAGCGCGGATACCCGTCATCGCGCAACTCGCAGAGATCGCCGAGTAGCCGGTGACTACCGACAAAGCCGGTGGCCAGAATCGGCTGAGACTTGGATGTCCACTGACGACCATCTTTGGCCTGGACCTGGAAGTCACCTGACAGCTTTCGGACTCGGACAATCTCGGCCTCACCAATGAATTCGATCTCACCACCGAGTTTTGAGATCGTGTTGAGTCTCTCTCGTGTATAGATCGATAAGGACACGCTGGGGTCAGCGTCTTTTGATGTCCAAGGGGCGTTGCGACTAAGGACCGTGACCTTTTTCCCGAACGCTGCCAACTGAATCGCGGAATCGACCCCGCTCTCGTAGCCACCAATCACGATCGCGTCGTCACCCAGGCAATCGCGAAAGGACTGGATGTGTGAGTTATGCACACAGTGCTTGGCACCCGTGAATGGGAATTGATTGGGGTATTGAAACTCTCCCGCAGCCCAGATCAGATACTGACAGCTGAATCGGCCATCGCTCGTCTCTAACGCGTATCCTGCTTCCTCCTTTTCAACGGAGTGAACGTCGACCGGGAACCGTGTGGCGAGTTCGAAGTGAGACGAGATGGCCCTTAAATACTTGGCGTAAGCCGGTCCGTCGGGATGCTCCTGCCCGGTTGTATAAGCTGGCGATGTTCGCAAGGCGACCGCATTCAGGTCCAGAATACCAACCGAATTCGACGGAAATGAGGGGGTCAGAAACGACATCTCCTTGGGCCATCGAGCGAAGGATGCCCCGACCTCATGCCGATCAAGAATCAATACATCCTCGACTCCCGCGTCCTTGAGTGCGACTCCCACCCCCACTCCGGCGGCACCAGCACCCACAACAATGACTTGATGATTGGCAACCCTGGAATGATCGACTGGCATCACAGCACCTAAGACACAGCATCGTCTGCGAGACAGTATCATCAAGTGGCGTACACACCACACTCGGTCCACCTGATCGCAGAAATCAGACTAATGCATAACAGTTGCATGTGCAAGGCATGAGACTTTTATGGCGCCGACGCCCGAATTCCTCACATCAATGGATCAATGGCCTAACCTGTAAAACGCAAAACACCTCGGCCTCCATTGAGGTCGAGGTGCGGTGCGTGATCCATCAAAACCAGATCACCTAGCTGGCCAAAGTCACCGCTCCGTGATGATCACAGTGTCCGTTGTGTGGGTGATGCAGATGTCCGTCGACAAGGTAGTCGACGTGGTCTCCGTGCGGCACAGCCTCATGGCCGCAGCCTGGACCGTGGACGTGATCCGGTGCATGTCCGGCACAGGCGTGGCCGGTCGTACACGACGCGGGATTCGCAGCGCTCACGGGCAGCGTGTGCTCTTCCACCTCGCCATTCGCAGACTGATGATGCAAGTGGCCATCATGCAGGTAGTCGACATGGCCGTCGTGCTGGACAGCCATATGCCCACAGCTGGGACCGTGTTGATGGTCATGGTTGGCATGTTGAGACATCAAGAACTCCTTCAGAAGGTTCAGGGGTGACGAAAGCTCAGGGTGAGCTTCGTCGAGGGATCGGTTGAGAGGCGACTCTCGACTCGGAAAAGTCAGTGACGGGGTTCATCGCCGTGTTCCAGTGCGTTCGAAATCATCTGGCGAACATGCTCGTCGGTCAGTGAATAGTAAATGTGCTTGCCATCTCGGCGGGAGATGACAATCCGCTCTGATCGCAACAGCTTCAGCCGTTGTGACACAGCCGAAAGGTTGTCCTTCAAGAAAGCAGTGATCTCCGAAACGCAGAGCTCTCTGACCATCAACAGTGACAAGAGCCGCATCCGATTCGTGTCACCGAGCGCCCGAAAGATGGCCGCCGCCCTCTCGCACGCCTCCTGATCTGCCGGAACAACGGGGATCGCACCATGATGCTCATGCGAGTCGGGGATCGGATCATGTTTCGCCACTGTGCACTCCATCAGGTTTCTTTTCCCAATAATACAACATTCCATTGATAGTGCAAGTGTTGAATCGATTCAGTCGTGATTCGGTGCAGAGTCTGCGGCTTTGCTCGCTTCTCCGCTCCGGCCCCCCAACGGGCCCCTCGGGCTCCGCCCAAACCCCACAACTCGAAATCTCATAACCCTTTGTACAGTAAATGGGGGCAGGGCAGCCCTCCTCAATGTTTTCAGCCAACTAGGCGAAGGACACTTCGCCGCCCCATCTGCCATTCAGGAAGAGAGCTGTCGGCAGTGTGAAGTGGAAGTAAGTTGGTGAGATTCCCTCCGTTCGAGAGCAGTTTGTCGCGATCTCAGCGGAGCGACAAATCAAACACCCCGCCGTGCTGGCAATCTCGCAAAGGGACAAGGCAATGCCGTTCGGCGGCAGTTCCGGTTGAGATTTCCCGGGAAACTAGATTCTGTCGGAGCACCGCCGCACAAAAGGGCACATCACAACACGATGCCAAAAAAGGGAACGACAATCACGGCCCGAGTGCGTATGAAGCTTGGTCAATCGCATTTGCCTGACCTTCAAATCAACGTCAGGTACGCCCGGGGCACTATTCAGGCATGGTCACCAGTGTGAACCATCCCTTTGGAGGTATGCACATGACTCA
>Ga0105047_10001743_pt1 | contig 39163 bp, 30 predicted proteins | sample MAT04_FD_78384 | JGI IMG/M metagenome (GOLD analysis project Ga0105047, IMG submission 78384) | Freshwater microbial communities from Lake Fryxell liftoff mats and glacier meltwater in Antarctica - MAT-04 (megahit assembly) | ecosystem: Environmental > Aquatic > Freshwater > Ice > Liftoff...
GATGATGACATGATAGATAATAGTGATAAAACCAATTAATAATTTATAAAATCTGATTTATGGCAAACTTAGAAACATTTAGTTATGACAACAAAATCGTACGAAATTTCGCTTATGCATCCGTACTTTTTGGTGTTATAGGCATGTTAGTCGGTATTACAGCTGCACTACAACTGGTGTATCCTTCTTTAAATTTTGGTCTAGCAGAAGTGACTTACGGAAGAATAAGACCGCTGCACACCAATGCTGTTATTTTCGCTTTTGTGGGTAACGGTATATTTACAGGTGTATATTATTCGCTTCAAAGGCTTTTAAAAACAAGGATGTATAGCGATTTGCTTTCCAGCATTCACTTCTGGGGATGGCAGCTTATTATTCTTGCGGCAGCAATTACGTTACCTTTAGGGATGACAAGTAGTCATGAGTATGCGGAATTAATCTGGCCTATTGATATTGCCATCGCCCTTATTTGGGTGGTATTTGGTATCAATATGTTTGGTACAATCTTAAAGAGAAGAGAGCATCATTTGTACGTTGCCATATGGTTTTATATAGCTACTTGGATTACAGTAACAGTTTTACATATATTTAATAATATCCAAATTCCTGTAAGTGCTTCTCATGGTATTTATGCATTTGCGGGTGTACAGGATGCATTGATTCAATGGTGGTATGGGCATAATGCGGTAGCTTTTTTTCTAACGACTCCTTATTTAGGTTTGATGTACTATTTTATGCCTAAAGCTGCCAATAGACCAGTTTACTCATATAAATTATCTATCATCCACTTCTGGGCTCTGATATTTATCTACATATGGGCCGGTCCTCACCACTTATTATATACATCGTTGCCAGATTGGGCGCAGTCATTGGGTACAGTATTTTCTATCATGCTGATTGCGCCATCTTGGGGTGGTATGTTAAATGGACTTTTGACATTAAGAGGTGTATGGGACAAAGTAAGGACAGATCCTATTCTTAAGTTTTTTGTAGTAGCTGTCACAGCTTATGGTATGGCGACTTTGGAAGGTCCATTACTTTCGGTCAAGTCTTTGAATGCTATAACTCACTACACTGACTGGACAGTAGGACACGTACATATCGGAGCTTTAGGATGGAACGGGATGCTTACTTTTGGAATGTTATATTGGTTGATACCAAGAATTTTTGGTACTAAGCTTTATTCTGTAAAGTTGGCCAATACACACTTTTGGATAGGAACATTAGGTATTTTATTTTATGCTATACCTTTATATTGGGCAGGATGGACACAGTCACTGATGTGGAAACAATTTACTGCTGATGGCTACCTTCAGTATGGTAACTTCCTCGAAACAGTCACTCAGATCTTACCTATGTATCTTATCAGAGCGATTGGCGGTACCATATACTTTACAGGTGTAATTGTGATGATTTACAACCTGTATAAAACCGTAAAGAGCGGTAAATTGATAGCCAATCAAGAGGCTAGCGCACCTGCCAGAATTAAATATGAAGCTCATAATAACGAATATTGGCACAAATGGATAGAAAGACGTCCGATTCAAATGTTGATCGTCAGTGCTGTATTAGTATTGATCGGAGGCCTTGTAGAGATCATTCCTATGATGATGATCGATAACAATGTACCAAAAATAGCTTCCGTAAAACCATATACTCCTCTCGAGTGGGAAGGTAGAGATATTTATATCAGGGAAGGCTGTGTAGGATGTCACTCTCAGATGGTAAGGCCTTTCAGGTCAGAGACAGAGAGATATGGAGAATATTCCAAATCGGGTGAGTTCATTTATGACCGACCTTTCCTATGGGGAAGTAAGCGTACAGGACCGGATCTCCACAGAGTAGGTGCTAAATATCCAGACAGCTGGCACTACAACCACATGATGGATCCTACATCCATGGCTCCGGGCTCTATCATGCCTCCATATCCTTGGTTGCATAAAAATAATTTAAATACGCAGTACACAGCATCAAAAATCAAGATATTACAATCTTTAGGTACGCCATATCCAGATGGGTTTGCTGATAAAGCAGTAGATGATCTGAAAGCGCAGGCTAAAAAAATCACAGAAAGTCTTGCAAAAGATAAGATTACTCAAGAGAATCTGGAAAATAAAGAGATTGTAGCATTGATAGCTTATCTGCAAAGATTGGGAACGGATATTAAAGTCAAAGTACCTACTAAATAATCAATCACCTATAAAAATTTAAATCATGGCAAAGTATATTTTAGAAGGCGCTGGCAATATCAACTGGATGGCAATTTTTGCACTCATTACATTTTTAATCATATTTATTATGAGTGCGATCTTGGCTTTCAGAAAAGACAATCCAGTAATCAAAAGAATGGAAAATCTTCCACTCGATGACGATGCCTGAATAATAATAATTAAAATTAAATAATTAATCAAAAATAAAATGATGAAGAAGCTTTTATTAACCATCATAATATATATCACTACATTAATCAGTGCCGTCGGTACATTTGCCCAGACTGCTGCTGTGCCAGCCACAGATGCACCCGGACAGCCAGCACCGAATATATTCAATCTTGCATACAATAATATTTTATTAGTATTGGCAGTATTGGTACTTATTGGTGTCATCCTCGCTGGTTTGAGTCTTATTTGGGCACTTATTGAAGTGCAGAAGATGAAACTTCTCGAAAAATTCGGAACGGAAGGCTTGGAAAAAGCCAACTTAACATCTTCCGGATCCTTTTGGAGCACTATTTCTGAAAAGGCTTGGAACTTAGTGCCAAAAGATAAAGAAGCAGATATTGACCTTGGGCACGAATACGATGGAATCCGTGAGCTCGACAACTCGTTGCCACCATGGTGGTTGTGGTTATTTTATGGTACGATCATCTGGGCAGCTGTATATCTTTGGTATTATCACGTATCTGACAAAGGACCAAATCAGGAGCAAGAGTATATTGCTGCCATGGAAATGGGTGAAGCTGAAAAAGCAAAATTTCTAGCTACTCAGGCAGATGCCATAGATGAAAAAACAGTATCATTACTCACTGCCGAAGGTGATTTGGCTGAAGGTAAAGAAATTTATACAGCCAACTGTTTGGTTTGTCATGGTGCGAATGGTGAAGGAACAGTTGGACCTAACTTTACAGATAATTACTGGATTCATGGCGGCAGTATCAATAATTTGTTCATTACCATTAAATATGGTGTGCCTGAAAAGGGAATGATTTCATGGAAGTCACAACTAAGACCGGGAGCGATGCAAAAAGTGGCCAGTTATATATTGTCTCTACAAGGTACCAACCCACCCAATCAAAAAGCTCCACAAGGAATTTTGTATGAAGCGGGAAGTGCACCGGTTGCTAAAGACAGTACTGCCGTAGGTGCAGCACCGGCGGCAACAGATAGTACAGCGGTAGCACCTGCAGCAGATACGAAAAAGTAATAGTGTTTTTGTAACCTAAAAATTTGTAATGAAACTCATTTTAAATATTTGGGTATAAAATTAATTTGTAATATGGCAGGGAGAAATTTTAAAATAACTTTCTGCCATGGTTTTTTATATCTGTACATATAGTCATGGATACATTAGTTACACTACCTTTATGTCAAATGATTTAATTTTGTATTAAAATATTTCAACAATGTCTTTAGATCAAAATACTAAGAATAGTGAACAGTTCAGAGATCAAATATCAACGGTAGACAAAAGCGGAAAACGGGTCTGGATATATCCCAAAAAACCATCCGGAAAATTTACAAACTACCGTACATGGTTATCTTATGTATATTTTGTGATTCTGTTTGGTCTGCCATTCATTAAAGTAAATGGTGAGCCATTCATTTTAATCAATATTCTGGAAAGAAATTTTATCCTATTTGGTTTGCATTTTGGCCCGCAAGACTTTTATCTATTTGCTATCGCAATGCTTATTTTTTTAGTATTTATCATCCTCTTCACGGTAGTATTTGGAAGGCTTTTTTGTGGTTGGATATGTCCCCAAACCATTTTTATGGAGTTGGTGTACAGACGTATAGAGTATGCCATTGACGGGGATTACAATGCTCAAAGGAGGCTTGACGCATCTCCATGGACAATTGACAAAATCATCAAAAGAGTCAGCAAACAAGCTATATTTTTTGGTATTGCAGTATTGATCTCCAATACATTTCTGGCATATATCGTAGGTTTGGATGAAGTGATAAAAATTATACAGGAACCTATATCTATGCATACTGGTGGATTTATAGCCATGATTATTTTTTCATTTGTTTTTTATATAGTTTTCGCTAGATTGCGTGAGCAGGTATGTACCACGATATGTCCGTACGGAAGGCTGCAAGGTGTGATGCTGGACAATAAATCGCTTGTAGTAGCGTATGATTTTGTTCGTGGCGAACCAAGAGGGAAAATTCATAAAAATAAAATAATTTCCCAACCTGCTGCAGTAACAGCGGATGTAGGAGAAGACTATTTTGCATCAGTACAAAATAAACTTGGTGACTGCATTGACTGTAAATTGTGCATACATGTCTGTCCTACAGGTATAGACATCAGAAATGGTACTCAGCTGGAGTGTGTCAACTGTACCGCTTGTATGGATGCTTGTGACGAAGTCATGGAAAAAGTGAACCGACCTAAAGGACTCATAAGGTTAGATAGCATAGAGGGTATAGAAAAAGGTGAACATAAATTTTTAAATGCCAGAACTATAGCGTATTCAGCAGTCTTGTTTATACTAATAGGCGTAGAAGTTGTATTATTTTCTCTAAGGTCTGATGTAGAAGTTCTTTTTCTGCGAACTGGTGGATTGCTTTCTCAGGAACAAGCCGATGGTAGCATCAGCAACTTGTATAATTATCAGATGATCAATAAAACGGCAGATTCACTATCCATAGAGTTTAAAATGCTGGAACCTGAAGCTGGAACTTTTGAAATTATTGGTGGTAAGAAGCCTGCAGTAGATAAAAATAGTAAATCCGAAGGCGCGGTATTCATTAAAATTCCTAAGAATAAACTCGAAGGAGGCAAAAATAAGATAGTCATCGGCGTATATGCTGAAGGCAAGTTGATCACAAAAGTGAAAACTACCTTCTTTGGACCCATGAAGTAATTTTGAACTTGATAAGCCTGTCGATTGTTAACATTTTATAAGTCACAATCACGGGCTTTTTTTACTTTTTTTAAATTTATTATTTACCATGAAATTCAATTGGGCAACTGGTCTCACTATATTTTTTATCATTTTCGTAGGTACACTAATTTTTGTGGTGTATCAATCTACGCAGGTGCACGATAGCTTGGTGGTAGAAAATTATTATGACGAAGACATTAACTATCAAAGTCACTACGATAAAAAACAAAATACAGCTGATCTTGCCATCAAAGTCAAAACTGAATATAACAGAGATGCCAGAGAAGTGGTGATCACATTCCCTATAGATTCGGTATCTGTCACATCAGGCCAGATTCTTCTTTACAATCCTTATTCTGAAAAGTCCGATGTCAAATACGACTTTAATCTAGGCAAGGAAGCTCTTTACAGACTGCCAGTAGATAAAATAAAAGCAGGACGATGGAAGCTGAAGATTGACTGGAAACGAGGCGACAAAACCTACTATCAGGAAGAAGAAATCATTATATAATCCCAAAGTAAATTGGTATGCAAAATTTTAGGATTTTCAATGAAGTATCCGCGGCGCCGGATGTATTAAAATCTGCATTTTTCGCAACATAATTTCTTTGTACCATAAAAGAATGTTTTGTACTGGATAGCATTTACACTTGGATTTTTTGGAAGCTTGCACTGTATAGGAATGTGTGGACCACTGGCTCTGGCTGTGCAAACCAGTAAAAAAGTAACTGGTCCAGCCGCTTTTTTCTCATCATTACAATATAATATCGGTCGTACTATAGGATATGTTAGTCTTGGACTTTTATTTGGATTATTGGGAAGTGCTGCATCCTTTGGCGGAGTACAGCGTGCTGTTTCTATTGTTTTAGGTTTAGTGATGGTCATGTTTTTTTTATTTTCTATCAATCCGGATCATTTGATATCGAAAATGCCAGCCATGAATAGATTTTACACATCTATCAGCCAGAAATTATTCGGATTACTGCGCAAGAGTGAAAAAGTACCATCCTTATATCTCGGCACAATCAATGGATTTCTTCCATGCGGTTTGGTCTATATAGCCATAGCTGGAGCTATATCATTAAGCAACATTTGGGGAAGCGTTGGCTTTATGCTTTTTTTTGGATTGGGTACTTTTCCTGCTATGATTGGAGTCACATTGGGACATCAGGCAGTCAGTCAAAAGCTACGGATATCCCTGAAGCGACTTTACCCAATCATTACTCTGGTCATGGGTGCTTATTTGATATACAGAGGTTTGATGTCAAAATTACCTTTAGAGCTTGACTTCTTTGAAGCACTGAAAAATCCAGTGATGTGTCATTGATACATTACAGGACTATTCTTATCTTTTTATCGACTACCGACATATTTGCTATCATTTGAATCTATACAATTGATTTTTAATACTTTTGTTAAAAATATAAAAAATGACTGTACGACCTTATATTTTGGCCGAAACCAACTGGAAAGCCGTAAAGAATGAAAATTATGATCTGGCAGTATTACCTTGGGGAGCCACTGAAGCGCACAATTATCATTTACCTTATTCTACAGATGTGATTGAAGCAGACGCTATGGCGGCTGGAGCGGCAAAAGTTGCATACGAAAAAGGAGCCAAGGTAATCGTACTACCCGCTATTCCATTTGGAGTAAATACTGGTCAGCATGATGTAAAACTGGATATCAATCTTAACCCATCTACACAGTTGGCCATTCTGAATGATATCATCGAGACCCTCAATCGGCAAAATATCCACAAACTTGTAATCATAAACAGTCATGGCGGCAATGATTTTAGACAAATTTTGCGTGAATTGGGCCTGAGATTTCCTAAAATGTTTCTTGCAGAAGTAGATTGGTACAAATTTAAAGAAATCAAACAGTATTTTGAAGAACCGGGAGATCATGCGGGAGAAGCCGAAACCAGTATTATGCTGCATCTGAAACCCGAATGGGTTTTGCCTCTTCATGATGCTGGAGAAGGAGCAGCAAAAAAATTCAAATTTAAGGGCATACAGGAAGGTTGGGCATGGTCAGAAAGGCATTGGAACAGCGTAACTCAGGATACCGGCATAGGTAATCCGGCAGCAGCTACAGCAGAAAAAGGGGAAGTATTTTTAAATTTTCTATCCAATAAAATAGGTGAGTTTCTGTATGAAGTTGCGATAACAGATAGGGATAAGTTTTATACATCAGAATAAAGTAGCTTCACTATAACTAGAAATCAAACACAATGAATATAAAAACTATTAACAAAATATTCTTAAAGACAAGTGAGTTCTATTCTTGCTTCAGAATTTGTTCCAGTTCGCTAATTATCATGGCTGTAGCGCCCCATAATTTGTAGCCATTTATATCATAGTAAGGTGTATCTGGCAAAACTATATCTCTGACCTGAATATCAGCAGTCCCTTTATTTTTGGCTTTTGCAAAATGAGTTACAGGTACTTCTATTATATTTTTAACTTCTGTATCCTGTTTGCTGAACCTTGGATATTCTGTAGTAAATCCAATATAAGGATGAACTAAAAAGTTACTGACATATACAAACACAGGCGTAAGACTTCCCAATATACCAATATTATCCGGTGGGACGCCTATTTCCTCATACGTTTCCCTAAGTGCACAATCTTCATAAGAATAATCGCTGGTATCTAATTTGCCACCCGGAAAACTTATTTGACCAGCATGTTTGTCTTCTGGATGGTGACTTGCTCGTTCTATGAGGCTGATGTGCCATTCGTTGTCTTTGGGAAATAATAATGCCAAGACGCAGGCTACTTTATGGTCAGGAGTAATGATTCTGTATTTCTCACTACCTTTGGGGGCCATAAGGTTTTGATATTTTTCACCAGGCAGGTCCTGATAAAGTCTCTTTTCAAGATTCTGAATGAATTTTACATCCATCAGATTATATTAATATTAAGCAATAAAACAACAAAAATAATGTTATTTAGGCCCATTTGATTTAACAATGTAATTTTCTAAAGCTTTGGTCATCGACGGTGCTTCAGGAGTTGGTGCCTTTATATTTACAAAAAGTCCTTTATCTTCTGCCGCTCTACAGGTAGCATTTCCGAATACGGCTATTCTGGTATTGTTTTGCTTGAAGTCAGGAAAATTTTCAAACAATGATTCTATTCCTTGCGGGCTAAAAAATGCCAAGATATCATAATATACATCACTAAGATCAGTCAAATCTGCTGAGACTGTATTGTACATAACTACTTCTGTATGATTGATATTCAATTTTTCAAGGAAACTTACTATTTCCGTAGAACCAAGATTGGAACATGGGAGAAGAAATTTTTCATTTTTGTATTTATTGAAATAGTGTGCCAAGTCCTCAGACACCCTTTTGCCTACAAAAACTTTCCTTTTTCTATAAAGAATAAACTTCTGTAGGTAGTTGGCTATAGCTTCTGTAAGGCAAAAATACCTTGTATCCTGTGAAATTCTTGCTCTTGTTTCTTCGGCAAGCCTAAAAAAATTATCAACAGCTCCTTTACTATTAAAAATAACACACGGAAATTCAGCAAGGCTGATTCTGTTTTTACGAAATTCTTTTTCAGATACAGGCGCTACTTGTATAAATGGTCTCCAGTCTATTTTAAGATTCCATTTTTGTTCCATATCAAAGTATGGGGACTTATCTTCTGGTTTAGGCTGCGAAACCAAGAGTGATTTTACAGTATTATATTTTTCAATATATTGAGCTTCTACCTGTGACGCTATGCTTTTACTTGCCATTTACTCCAATAAGTTTACTAAATATTTAGTTATTATTGTCCCAAATTCATCACTGATTTGATCAGAATTAATACAGGAGCAATTTCAAAAGCACAAAGGTATATAAAAATTTGAAATATTCTACCCATCAAATGTTCTGAAACAATAAATATTCCTCTTATTGTCCTGAGCAATACTAAAATCGCCAAAACAAAGAATGAAATGTTTAGTATTATTTCCTGAATCCCATTCGGCCCGAAAGCGATTAAAAAATTTAGGGGGATTAATATCAAACCAGCAAATTGATTAAAAATCATGATAGCAAAGCTATATAAATCTGTGTATTTATTTACATCAAAAATTTTACCAAGTAAACTTAGACTTAGATGTCTAATGATATACAAAAAAATAACACCGGACAAAATGGCAAGAAATACATAAATCCCATTTGGTGCGCCTAAAGATGATGCTGCCAAATATAAAAATACGGCAAGATTTATACTAAAAACAAAATAAAGCAGAAATAAATAGGAAGAAAATTTAGTACTCTCTTCACGATAGAAAAGTTTTAACATGTTTTCATTCAGTATCGAACGATAAATCAAAACCGGCGCTTTCCTTTTAAGATTCAATACTATGGCTAAAATACCACATGCCAAAAGTAAAAACCAAAAAAGAAAACCATTGGAAGTACGGGTCGTTTCGATTTGGTTATTTGGATTTTCATCATTAATAGAAATAGCAGATTTTCTTAAGGGCACATGATCGATCTCAAATGGATTTTCATCAGGCGATGGCGTTTCCCTGGATTTTATACTTTTTTGATCTTTTGTTGGTGTGACTGAAACTAATGTGTCATTTTGGTCAGCAGTTGACTTTGTCTGAGATATTATTGTATCAGTTAAGGGCAGTTTCTTAAGTCTGGGTTTGATTTCAAAAGGATTACTTTTGGATTGAGCAGAAAGAAATGAAATTATAACAAGAAAAATATATCCTGTATAAATAAATCTGCGTTGGTATATGTTAAATACTTTCATCGGGGGCTCAAAATTAGGAAATATCTTGGTTATAAACAATTTTGACTATAACTTCTTATCTTTGAGCGGGATAAAAAATAATTATGCCAAATAATTTAATCAGAAGAATTATAATATTGGGAGGGTTGTCTATCATAGGTATCCTTTTTGTACAATCTTACTGGCTGCTGAAAACCTGGGACATTAAAGACAAGGAATTTGATCAGTCTGTCAATATTGTACTTCGAAATGTAGGTGAGCGAATGGCCAAATATAATAAAACTTTGTTGCCAAAAACGGATCTCGTACAACGACGCTCATCCAATTATTATGCTGTAAACATAAATAGCGCCATTGATGCCGGGTTATTGGAACAATATCTGCTACAGGAAATGACTAAACAGTCGCTCAATATAGACTTTGAATATGCAGTGTACGATTGTGTCACGGATGAATTGGTTTATGGTAATTATTGTAGTGCTGAAAATAAAGATGAAAAAGACATTAAAAAAAGTAAAAAACTACCAAAATTTAATGATCTCATTTATTATTTTGTCGTAAGATTTCCCAAAAGAGAAAGTTTTTTGCTGGCAAACAGAAATATGACCTTGACACTGACCTTACTTTCAGTATTGGCAATTGCATTTTTTTTATATAGCATGTGGGTTATTTTGGAGCAGAAAAGATTGTCGGAACTGCAGAAGGACTTTATCAATAATATGACCCATGAATTCAAAACCCCTATTTCGTCCATCAAGATAGCTTCAGATTTTCTGGCAAATGATCAATATGTAAAAAGTAATGCCAGATTGACTAAGTATACACAGATAATCAGGGATCAAAACCAACGGCTCAATGATCAGGTAGAGAAGGTACTGAATGTTGCCAGATTAGAAAAGGACAGTATTGAGCTTAAAAAGGAAATTTTTGAGATAAATCAAACGTTAAGTGATATAATCAATAACGAATCATTGAAATTAAAACTAGGAAATATTACTTTTACACCTTTAGAATCGATGGTTTATATCAATGCTGATAAACTTCATTTTGTAAATGTTGTTGCTAACATGATTGACAATGCAATAAAATATAGTAATGACGTGCCTGTAGTGGAGATAAAACTGAACAATGTAGGCAATGAAGTGTCTTTACATATCAGCGATCAGGGTATAGGAATAGATAAAGAAAACCAGAGAAAGTTGTTTGATAAGTTCTACAGGGTATCTACCGGAGATGTTCATAATGTGAAAGGATTCGGACTTGGTTTATTTTATGTTAAAAATATTTGTTTGGCGCACGGCTGGCCTATTCAGGTGCAGTCTCAGCTGGGTGAAGGGTCTGAATTTATTATTACAATTCCAAAATTTAAAGAAGCATGAGCGAAAAATCAAAAATTTTATATGTCGAAGATGACGAAACATTAAGTTTTGTTACAAAGGATAATCTGGAGTTGCATGGTTATAAGGTTGATCATTGTTTGGATGGTGAAAGCGCCATCGAATCTTTTTTTAATGAAAGTTATGACCTTTGTATTTTGGACGTGATGCTTCCTAAGATGGATGGATTTGCTGTAGCAGAAAAAATAAGAGCGACTGATCCGAACATACCGATTTTATTTCTTACCGCAAAATCAATGAAAGATGACAGGATTCACGGACTAAAAATAGGAGCGGATGATTATATCACAAAACCATTTAGTATCGAAGAGCTGATCCTTAAAATCGAAGTTTTTCTTCGCAGAAAGTATGTGTCTGTGTCTGTAAATGATCAATACAAAGTGGGAAATTACAATTTTGATTATAGAAATCTGATCTTGTCAATGGATGGAGACGACCGAAGTCTGACTCAAAAAGAAGCTGATTTATTAAAAATGCTGTTGGATCACAAAAATAATGTGGTCAAACGAAGCCTGATACTTGAAAAATTATGGGGCGAAGATGACTATTTTCTGGGTAGAAGTATGGATGTATTTATCAGCAGACTTAGGAAATATTTGTCTGGTGACCCGAAAATAAAACTGGATAATATACATGGGGTAGGCTTTAAACTTATGATAGATGCATCTTGAAAGATATCATTAAATTATACCGATTACAATGCCGACATGGTGAAATAAATCTTTAATTAATGAATAATCGCAAGGTGATATCATCGACTTTTTATTGAATAATAGTGTATATATGACAATTTGATATTTTTTTATTCATGTTTAATATTAAATGTTTTATTTTTGTCGTTAAAGAAACATTTAGAAATATAAACACATTACAATATATTTTAATATGAAGATGGTTTCAAGAATTATCTTAGTCGTTTTTGTACTTGTGATTACAAATTTTATAGTAAAATCGCAGTCAAAATTCGGCCATGAATGGATAGATGCGAATAAGACGTATTACAAGCTTAAAGTTGCCCAAACCGGAATATACAAAGTTACCTACGAAGAACTTGCATTAGCTGGGTTTCCTTCCGGTAATATTTCCGGATCTTCATTCAAGCTGATTAATTTCGGTCAGGAACAGGCTATCTTCGTAAGTGACAATGATTTCGGGCCCGGCGATTATTTTGAATTTTACGGAGAAAAAAATACCATTGGTCTTGATTCACTTTTGTACAACAACTGGTCGAAAGATCTATTCAACCCTGAATATTCACTCGTAACGGATACAAACGCTTACTTCCTTACCTTGTCGCCAGAAACAAGCAATCTGAGATATACGCTTGTCAATCCTGATTACAACAGCAATACACTTGCACCATTTCCCTATTACCTGCACAGTGAAAAAATAGTATTTTCAAGTACGTATTTTAAGAATGTGGATGGGGATGTCCGTTATTCACACTTTGAGCCGAGCGAAGGATTTGGCGACGCGTTGCAGCAAACCTCTTCTACCGTTTTAAACACTTCGCTATTTGTTGATTCAGGACCAAACCCTGTCCTAAGTTTCAGACTCGGTCAGAATAACCATCTTTCAAAACTTGAAATCAGTTGGAATAATCAATCAAAAGAAACTATCATTACAAGCCCAAAGCTTACTAGTCAGTTTACTTACACACTGGATAAAACTGACATAAAATCTGGTAATACCTTAGGTCTTAAAAATACCAACAGTGCCAATGATCGTCATAGACTAGCATATGCCTCATTGGTATATCCAAGGTCTTTTGATTTCGGTAATAAATCAGAATTTGCATTTTCTTTACCTTCTGCAAGCGGAAGAAGATACTTGGAGATCAGTGCTTTCAAAACAGACAATGATCAGGTGTTTGTATATGACATAAATAAAAAAATCAGATACACTACAAAAATTAGCGGTAGCAAAGTGTTGGCTATTGTTAATCCATCAACTACGGATGCAAAATATATCATTGCTAATGAGACTTCGGGGACGCGAAAGGTCAATAGTATCCATGTTTTTCGCCCAAAATCCTATATTAATTCAGGTCAGGAGTATATCATCATATCCAATAAATCGCTTTATGCTACAGGTCCGGATTACGTGAAGGATTATTCAGACTACAGAAGCAGCACAATTGGTGGCGGATATAAAACAGAAGTAATTGAAATTCAGGATATCTATGATCATTTTGGATTCGGAATAGACCGCCATTTTTTGGGTATTAAACAGCTTGCCGGATATATGAAGCAAAACTGGAAAGATGCTAAATTTGTGCTGATATTGGGCAAAGGCATAGAGTATCCATATATGCGGACCAATAATGATGTGATCAATAATGAAAATCTGGTATTCTTTGTTCCGACATTTGGGTATGTGGGATCAGACAATATGCTTTTTTCTGAAAGAAATTTTCCGGACCAGCAATTTGCCATCGGAAGGGTAGCCGCAAGATCAGCAGTTGACATTAAAAACTATCTGGACAAAGTAAAACAATATGATGATGCAAGGCTGGCTCCGCAGACGATAGAAGATAAGTACTGGATGAAACGGGTATTGCATCTGAGTGGAGGGAGCAAAACATTTGAAGTTGAAGCCATTAAGAACGGATTATTAGGAATGGAAAATGTCATAGAGAATGCAAAAATGGGTGCTGATGTTACTACTTTTCATAAAACGAGCACAGATGTTTTACAGCCCGCTACTTCAGCAGAAATTAAGGAGCAGATTAATAATGGAGTCAATATCATTACCTTTTTTGGTCATTCGGCCGTTGGAAGTTTTGATTTTTCTCTTGAAAATCCTAAAGAGTATACCAATACCGGCAAATATCATTTTATAAACTCATTAGGTTGTTACTCGGGAAATATCCATACCTCTCAGTCTGGGGTAAGTGAGTCATTTATATTAGAAAAAGATAAAGGAGCCATTGGTTTTCTCGCATCATCTGGAACAGCTTTTATTAGTTCATTGAGTGCGTTTGGTAGAGAATATTACGAAAGAATTGGTTCTTCTCAATACGGAGAGTCCATAGGAGAAATAAATAGAATAATGTCCAATAGATACAGAAATCAACAGTATGCTGAACTGGCTTTCTATCAGCAGGCGACTTTACATGGTGATCCGGCTATAAAGTTATATGCTTTTAATAAGCCGGATTATGTTTTTGATTACAGTAGTTTTAAAACTGAACCCACATATATTTCTACAGCTACGGAAAAAATTTCAGTTAAATTTAATTTGGTGAATTTAGGTAGTGTAAATAAAGACTCAATAGATATCAGCTTTAAACATCAATTACCTAATGGGAATGTTGTAGACACCATTCAACTTAGAGACGCTGCGCCCATAAATTTTTCAGAAAATGAAGTTGTTTTAAACAATAGAGGTCTGGACGGATTAGGCAAAAATGTTTTATTTGGGTCAATAGATGTAGAAAAGAAAGTCGATGAAGGGCCAATTCCTTTGGCAAAAGAAAATAATGAGGTTACATCTGGCTTGGAGCTGGGGTTTCCTTTTTTTATTTTAGATGATCTCGCTTATCCCATTTTTCCGCCTGAATTCGGGATTATTGATCAAAATCAAGACTTTGGTCTTAAAGCTTCGACAAGCAATGCCTTGGCCGAAAAACAGTTTTATCTGTTTGAATTAGATACTACAGAATTATTTAATAGTCCGAAACTAATTAATGTGCGTATAGAGTCCGTAGGTGGCATTATAGTTTGGAAACCAAATATCATTTTATCATCCAAAACAGTATATTACTGGAGGGTCAGGCCAGATAAAATTAACCCAGAAATAGGTCCTGTGTGGCAAACATCATCTTTTATATATTTGCCGGGAAGTACTGAAGGTTGGAATCAGAGCCATTTTTTTCAATATAAAAAGGATAGTTTCATTAAATTGGAATTAAAAGAAGATAGCCGAAAATTGGAATTTTCCCCTCTAAATGTTGAAGTAAGAATGAGAAATAAATTGTGGAAAAATGATGACAGACCTGGTTTTTATTTTAATTTCAATAGGTTTAGTTCTGTAGAACCCTGGCCTTATGTAGATGCCGGTATCGGGGTTGTAGTGAATAATAAATGGACGATGTGGCATTTGCTCAACAGCCCAAATAACGCTTTAGGTAGTGTTAATCCGGGAAAGAACACCGATGTATTCCCATTTAGAACCGATAACTTTGAAAACAGAAAACTTTTGATAAATTTTCTTGAAGAACAAGTAAAAATTGGACATTACATAACTTTGTTTACCATTGTCAATAATGAAAATTCTGATTTAAAGGTTAAGGATTGGGAAGCTGATTCATTGACATTAGGAAAAAATATTTTTTCTGTTTTGGAAAAACTGGGGGCAAAGGAGGTGAGACGTTTAAAGGATTATGGGTCGGTACCCTATGTATTCCAGGCTATTAATGATGAAGAAGGAGTGTATAATGAAGAGATTTCACCCACAAAAGATGGAATTATCGATGTCACATCAATTTATAAACAATTGGGTCAGGCAGGCTCAATAAGATCCAAAAAAATAGGACCTGCTCAAAAGTGGCAATCCCTTGATTTTAAGTTTAGTGAAATGACCAGCCCAAAAGATGCATTTAATCTCACCGTATATGGGATTGATTTGTTGGGAAATGAAATCAAATTAAAATCAAATATTACGTCGAAAATAGATCTAGACATAGATGCGCAGCAATACCCTTACCTTATTATCGATGCTTTTCTGTCTGATTCAACACAAAGAACAGTCCCCAAGATTGACTTTTGGAGAGTTAATTTTGAACCACTTCCTGAAGCAGCAGTCAATCAAGGCATTGATTTTAGTTTCAATTCCGATAATTTGCTTCAAGGCGATAGTTTAAGAATTAAGTATGAGATAGTAAATATTAATAATAGAGCAATGGATAGTGTTTTGGTGAAATATACTATTATTGGAGATCAGAATATCGAGCAAACATTTTTTAAAAGACTCGAACCATTAAAACCGAGTGGAACAATAAAGCCTAGTTTTTCTTTTAATTCAAAATATTTGCAAAAAGGAGTCAATCAATTTATTATTGAGGTCAACCCAAATAATGATCAGCCTGAACAATTTCATCCAAATAATTATTTGCTGAAACAATTTAATGTAAATCCTGATCTCACTAATCCATTGATGGATATTTATTTTGATGGTATTCATATCATGGACGGAGATATTGTATCGCCAAAACCGGAAATAAAAATTTTACTAAAAGAAGACAATTTATTTTTACCCGTTACAGATCCAAATCTTTTTGAAATTAAGCTGGACACTGGTCGAAACAATATTGTAAATATCCCTATGAATAGCCCACAAATTAAATTTACACCAGCTACTACGGCCAACAATGATGCAATTGTCCATTATTACCCTAATTTAAAAACTGGAGAATATAAGCTCTTGGTTCAGGCTAAAGATGTTTCAGGTAATAAGTCGGGAAAGAATGAAAAAATTATCAATTTCAGAGTAATAGAAGAGGAAGGAATAAGCAGCCTTTTAAATTATCCAAATCCATTTTCAACATCCACCCAATTTATATTTACGCTTACTGGTGATGAAATTCCGGATATTATGTCCATATCCATCATGACTATTTCCGGAAAAGTGGTCAAAGAAATTACCAAAGAAGAGTTGGGACCTTTGCATATTGGTACCAATCGTACAGAATATAAATGGGATGGCACGGACGAGTATGGAAGCAAACTGGCCAATGGAGTGTATCTATATAAAGTGAATACCCGTAAGAAGAGTGGGGACATTTATGATAAGTATGCCAACCCTAAAACGGATGTTTTCTTTAAAGATGGATTCGGGAAATTGGTGATCTTAAGATAAAACTACGCTGTGTTGCCTTGTTGTCCGAAGTCTCTGACCGCTTATGGGTCAGAAAAATTTGACTTTAGGTCAATTTTCTAACGGTCTTCAAACCGATGTATGTATGTGCAGAAACCGGGTCAGAGATTGGAACGAATACTCTATTATAGTCAAGTAAGACTTTGACAAACAGCAAAAAAAATATAATATAAAAAGCTACCTTTGCGAACACAACTTTACAGAAAATTTTGGCTACAGAAATCATCATAAAACCAAAATCCGCCTTTTCCTTTGGATGGGATGAGATGTGGCATTACAGGGAGTTATTGTATTTCTTTACCTGGAAGGAGATCAAGGTCAGATACAAACAAGCAGCCCTTGGCATTTTGTGGACACTGCTCCAACCAATAGCTATGATGACGATTTTTGTGCTGCTGCTTTCTGAAGGATTAGGCATAGGTACGGGAAATATTCCTGCTCCAGTCTTTTATTTAAGTGGCTTGTTGATATGGAATTTGTTCAACCATGCAGTGACCAATGCATCTCAATCCATGGTAAGCAATGCCAATATTATAAAAAAGATTTACTTCCCAAGATTGGTCATTCCTTTATCAGCAGTATTGACGTCATCATTTGATTTTTTGATAAGTCTGGTCGTTTTCTTTGGACTAATTTTGTATTATTATATAGCGTCAGGACAAGACATCGCATGGATATATCTTGTCTTTAGCATTTTGGTGGCTTATTTATTAGCCGTTTTTACTGCATTCAGTTTTGGTACATTGCTGGCTGCCATAAATGTTAAATACCGAGATGTGCGTTATGTTTTACCTTTTTTGATACAGACTCTATTTTTTATTACGCCAGTCATGTATGATACCACTATCATCCAACAACCATGGATAAAAGTAATCCTTGAACTTAATCCACTCAATTTTGCCATTGAACTAATCAGAAATAATATCTCCAATATGTCAACTTTTATTTGGCCGGAGATATCGGTTTGGGTGCCGGGAGTGATGGTTGCGCTATATATCGTTGCAATATATACATTTAGAAAAACAGAAGCATACTTTGCAGATATTGTTTAATTTCTGATCGGATGGCTCAAAGACATCCTATCGGTAATACAAAGCATTTCTGAGACAAATCAAACGGACAATATTCTATTTTCAGATATAGAATGATTTGGGACTTAATGGCTCAATGACATCTTATCGGTTCAATCATCATCTAGATTCACAGTGTAGACTAATATAAATGTAGTCGTGAGAAGTCACAAAACTGCAAGGCGCCAAAATTTAAACTTTATGCTTTAGACAGAATTCTTTAACTTTGTCTTGCAAAAAAAATGTGTGCAATCATAATAATATTCAAATGTCTTTTAAAATGAACTTCTTATTCATCATTCATAACTCAAAATTCATAGATCGTAATTCATAGTTCATCATTCATAATTAAATAAATGAAGCCTATCATCGAAGTCAATCACGTCTGGAAAGAATACCAAAAGGGTATAGAGCGAAGGTATAAAAGTCTTCGTGATACATTGGTAGGTATGCCAGGAAGATTTTTTGGAGAGCAAAAAGAAAAATTTTGGGCGCTGGAAGATATAGATTTTAAGGTAGAAGCAGGAGAGTCGATTGGTATTATTGGGCGAAATGGAGCGGGAAAATCTACTTTATTGAAGATATTGTCCCGCATCACGCCGCCAACCAAAGGAGAAATTATACTGAGAGGAAGAGTGGCCAGTCTATTGGAAGTGGGTACGGGATTTCATCCGGAGTTGACTGGAAGAGAAAATATCTTTTTTAATGGATCCATACTCGGGATGAAAAGCCAGGAAATCAAACGTAAGTTTGATGAGATTGTTGACTTTTCAGGGGTTGAGAGTTTCATAGATACACCACTCAAACATTACTCCAGTGGAATGCAGATGCGATTGGCTTTTTCTGTTGCTGCACATCTGGATAACGAAATATTGCTGATCGATGAAGTGTTGGCGGTGGGTGATGCAGAATTTCAAAAGAAGTGTATCGGCAAAATGGATGAAATTTCTAGTAGGGTAGGCAAAGCTTTAATATTTGTTTCACATGATTTAGTCTCAATAAAAAAGCTTTGTAATAATTCGGCTTTATTTTCCAAGGGAAAATTACTGCAAATAGGTAATTCAAATATTATAGTTAATAACTATCTGGCCTATATCAATAATGTAGATGTGCAAGAAAGTGCAATTATAAATTTATTAAATCACAAAGATAAAAGATCAAAATTTGGGCTTCAGACACTGAGAATTAAATGTGACGATTTGCTTTCTTCACATTTTTATCCTGGAGCAAATATTAAGTTTGAAATTGATTTTTGTAAAACTAAATTTTTAATAAACCCTGAGTTTGGCATTGTAATCAAAAATTTAAGCGATAATAGTATTATAGGGTTAAATAATAACCATTTAGGCATTTCTCTGAAAGATAATTTAGTTTCAGGGACAGTAATTATAGAGTTTCAATCGATGAAGCTTTATGGAGTTGGACCATTTTCAATTAATCTTTATTTTGGAGATGAAGATATTGGCTATGAATCCTTATTTAATGTGGCAACAATATTGGGTGAAATATCAGATTACTTTGGATCTGGAAGAAAACTGGATCCAAAATGGAATATGTTTGTAGACAAAGAAATAAAGATGACAATACAACATGTTTAGTAGTTTGAAAATGAAGCAAATATATAATGTATTAATTTACAAAAATATTGATTTTGAAGGATTTCTTTTTTCCTATTTTAGACCAAATCAGGATTTTAAGTTTGTACAAATCGGAGCACATGATGGAGTAAAATATGATTTTTTATTTGACTTTCTTAAGTTTGTGAATCCAAATGGAATTTGTGTAGAGCCGGTTTCTGAATACTTTCAAGCATTACAAAGTAACTTTCATGCTTTTCCAAATGTAATACTTTTAAATCTGGCCATTCATCACTCTGATAAAACAATTGTAATTTATAAAGTAAAAAAGGAAAATGAAATAAATCTTCCAGAATGGGCCCCAGGATGTGCTTCTTTGGATATTGAACATTTTACTAAACTTAGCATACCTATTGATTATATTGAAAAATTAGTTGTACCTTCTTTAACTATCAATGAACTATTAATTTCAAATAATATAGACTATTTAGACTACTTTCAGGTCGATACTGAAGGCTATGATGGTAAAATTATCTTAGATATTGATTTTAATTTATGTCTAATAAAATGTCTTAAGTTTGAACATGTTTGTTTGTCAGATTTTGAAATTAAATTAGTAAAAAGTAAATTGATTAAGGCTGGATATACTGTTTTGAAAGATAAAAGTGATACTATAGCCATCAAAAACTATAGTCTATTTAAATATTGGATAAGATGATCGATAAAACAGTTCATTATATATGGCTTGGCGAGCATGAAAAACCAAAACAGATTAAGGAATGCTTTAGTAGTTGGAAGGCAAACCTAAAAGGATATAAATTTCAGGAATGGAGTTTGAGTAACATTCCACGAGATATATTTTTTGTTGAAAAAATGATTGAACTTCAGCAATGGGCTTTTGCAAGTGATTATTTAAGAGTTTATATACTCTACAAGTATGGTGGTATATATTTAGATACAGATATGGTAGTTTATAAAAGTTTTGATCCATTACTACATTCCCATTTTTTTATTGGTAAAGAATCAGATTTAACCATTAATGCAGGAATAATTGGATCTATTAAAAATCATTATATTTTAAAAGAGTGCCTTTCATTGTATTCTTCCTATAATAATTCTGAAAGTTTTAGTTTATTTTTAAGTAAAAAAATCACTATTCCGTTGATATTTACTCAAGTTTTGAATGCTTCTTTAAGTACCAATGGTAATAATTTGGAAAAAATAAAAAATATAACTATCTATCCTTCAGAATATTTCTATCCTATTAAATTTAGTGAAAGAAATACTGTTTCATCTTTTGTTCCCACAAATCAGAATACTTATACTTTGCATTTATGGGAAGCCAGTTGGCACAATGAATTTGAAAATTTAAACCATGGGAAAATTTTAAAATCTCTAACTATGTTCTTTATTAAAATTAAGGCGATTAAAAAAGATAGATTTGTTTATTTTTTGGTGTACTTCAAATTTTTTTTAAAAACTATGCTCAAGTTACTATTTGTTACTCCATCTAATAAAAGAAGTCTCATTTAAGCATGTTATCCATCATTATTTGTACATATAACAGAAGCTCGTTGTTGGGAAAATGCCTTGACTCACTTATTATTCAAATATATCAGCAATATGAAGTCATCGTGATAGACAACAAATCTATAGATGATACCCAAGTATTAGTAAAGAGATATCAGGAAAGGAATACATTTTTAAAATATTTTTACGAACCTAAAACTGGTCTAAGTCATGCACGAAATCGAGGGGCAAAAGAATCTAAAGGAGAATGGTTGCTGTATATCGATGATGATGCAATAGCGCTACCCAATCTATTGGAACGGTTTAAATTTATATGCAATAATTACGATTTTGATTGTTTCGGAGGTACGCACATGGGATATTTTATAGATCCAAAACCAAAATGGCTCAATGCTGAATACGGAAATATGAAAAATCCATTGGATCAAATTGGTTATTTGACGAAACCACTTCTTACGGGAAACCTTTTTGCTATCAAAAAGTCAGTGTTGTTTGATATTGGGCTTTTCAATGAAAATCTGGGTATGAAAGGCAATAACATAGGTTATGCTGAAGAAGATGAAATTCAGCAAAGAGTATTAAAATTGGGCTATAAGTTGGGTTTTGATCCAGAATTTAAAATTTTTCATCCTGTATTGAGACATAAACTAAAACTTATGTGGCACCTAAAAAGTGCTTTTGCGCATGGTAGAGATGGCGAGAAGACCCGAAATGAATACAATTTATTGGACACAATTTTAATGCTAATAAAATCTTCTGCGGCACTAATCATTAAGCTTCCTTTTTACTTAATGAAAGGATTAGCACAAAATAATTATTACTGGCAAAACGCTGTTTTAGATAGTTTTTCGCCAATTTTTTATAGATGGGGGCAAATAAAATCAAAAATATTATGACAACTCCACTAGTAAGTATTATAATTCCTGCATACAACGTGCAGAATTTCATAGAAGAAAGTATTTATTCCGCACTAAACCAAACGTATCTCCATACTGAAATCATTGTTGTAGACAATAATTCAACAGATCAAACTGTAGAAAAGGTATTGCAGATTCAAAAAAAAAATCCTCAAAAAATATCTGTCTTACGGGAAGAAAAACAAGGTGTTTCGTTTGCAAGAAATAAAGGTTTATATCATGCACAAGGTCAATGGATTCAGTTTTTGGATGCAGATGACTTGCTGTATTCTGATAAACTGGAACGTCAGCTCAAATTAATTTATACCTCATCATCCATTCCCTCAATGGTGGTTGGGGTATACCACCACTTACATGAGGACAGAAAAGTGCGGGAGGTACCGCTCCTAATTAAAGGACTTGATCCATACAAATCAATAGCCGCATCTTTGTTGGGCCATTTAGATTCTAATATGTTCAATCGAGAGATATTAATTGGGATCAAAGGATTTGATGAATCACTAAAAGTTGGTGAGGATACTGATTTTATATTCAGGGCTTTGAGTTTTATTGGTACTTCATCTCTTCTTTATGACTACACTCCATCAGCTATATATCGACAAATAAATATAGAGCAATTGACGAAATCAGACCCAATCATCATTAATAAAGAAGGATTGGAAGTGCGACTTTCAATAGTGAATACCTTAAAATCAGAAAAGCCGGAGTATTATTACGAAAATGCAGCGTATTTTACTGACTACATTTATTATTTTATTTATAGGATTGGAATTTATGATGTAGATTTTGCTTTCAGTTTATATATAAAACATTTACGAGGAGATTACAAGCCGAAACTGAGCAGCGAAGTAATAGCGTGGTATCATACAATATTACTATACTTACTTGGATTTAAAAATCTAATGAAGTGCAGATATTGGAGCAAATCTATTTTTTATAAAAGCAAAAAAGGATTGGGAATATGACCAATACAAAATGGTATTTTTTACATAAAACAGGACTTATCTCTTTTTATCATTATTGGCTATTTTCAGATATACATCTATCCCTTATGAAATGGAAAAATAATAGTCAGTGGGAAGAAATCAGAATGGAAGATTTATTTTTTATCGAACTTTTATCATCAATGAAAAATAGGGACGCAATAATTTTTGATATTGGTGCTAATTATGGATGGACAACTTTAACTTTTTTGAATTTCGGATGCAAAGTTGTAGCATATGAACCAGATATTAATCATTTAAAAGTACTCAGGCAAAGGTTTAATTCAATAATTCGACTGACCATAGAAGATAAAGCAATCAGCAATAATACTGATGGAGCTGTTTTTTTTCAGAATCAAAATAGTTCTGCGCTCAATACACTTAGTTTGAAATGGGTAAATGCGCTTACCATCGGAGAATATAGACAAAAAAAGTACTTTACAACTGATAAGTATAAAGTGGAAACTTCTACATTGGATATTGAGATAAAAAAGTATGGTAATCCGGTATTTTTGAAAGTCGATGTAGAAGGCCATGAGAGCAGTGTTTTTGAAGGACTGAATTCATCCATACCACTCATTGTTTTCGAAGCTAATTTGCCGGAGTTTGCTGGGGAAACTATTGATATTATAAAAAGATTGGTAAAATTGGATAAGCACACAACGTTTAATTATTCGTACGGATACCAGATAATGTTGGAAAATTATATTTCAGGTATCGAAATGATAGAGCGGATAGAAAACTTACCGTATCACTGTATAGACGTTATATCCAGATCTTCTGATTATGAAACATTTTTTAATCCATCATAAAATTTTATAAACTCATCTGTGATATATTGTGGATGCATATCTGCAAGGCACGCCAGATCGGGACAATCTTCGGGTTTCTTCACCCTGCCTGTGTTATGATTTATCCATGATTTGCAAGGATGGCAAGGAAGGTAATAACATACATCCCGATGAATACTTTTATTGAAGATTTCATAGCCATAATCTTTTGGTGAGGTAGGTCCCCACAAAGTAAAAGTTGCCTTTCCCATCAAAGCAGCAGCGTGCATCAAACCACTATCCAATCCTACATAGCAAGCCGCATTTCTTACAAGGTCAAAGGCATTCAACATACTGGTTTCACCAATTAAAGAAGTAATATTTGGAATTTTGGCCTCAGTAATTTTATTAGCATAGGTCACTTCATTGCCATCACCGAGTAAAAATATTTTTTGCTCACCATAGTTGTCAGAAATATGTTGTAAAAATTGAATCCAATATTCTATTTTCCAGTTTTTATATTGGACAACATTATTAGAAGCACTAACTTGAACTACCAAGTATGGTTTTGTGATGGACAAAATACGTCCTGATTTTAATGACAATGAGGTTGTAATGGGGGATGAAGAATGAGGAAAGATATTTCTGTAAGTGAAATGTACTTTGGTTTTATCGGTAAATAAATTGTTGGCCAGTTGAATGTTTTGGATAATAACATGTTCATTGGCCTTGATTTTTTCATAACAAATACCCGGGATCAAACGCAGGTACCACTTTTGTCGATTTGTAGTTACCTTTCTGGAAATGAATATGCCAACCAATGCCCATAACCACGATGAGGATGAATAGGACATAAGATATGTATCGTATGTAAGCAAATGGGTGCATGTAAATCGGGCAATACTCCACTTATCTGGTTTGATTTCAATAATTTCATCAAACAAATTAAATGCATCCAATACTTCTTTGGAAATATATTTTGAGCAAACAATAGCACTTACATGATATGCTTCCATTTTCAAAATTTTTGCCAATGGAATCAGCATTAATCCATCGCCCAATCCTGTATTAAATACAATTCCTATTTTTTTTGCAGACACTCTTTTATGAATAATGTTGATTACCTTTGTAAAGGTATTAAAAAATAGATAACTACTTATAATCAGATGACATTCTCCACTTTTTATTGCAAAATTGATTTTATAAATACTGTCGGTGTTGACCTACCCACAAAATTCTTATTGTTTTTCAATACTGTTCTATTATATCTTCACACTAAATCAAAACTATTAAAACGTCTGATTAATATAGATTCCGTATCAAATTACAAGATTAAAATCAATCATAAAATTTGTGAAATTAAGTTCAGGGTACAGGATATTCCGATATTTTATGAAGTGATGATGTGCGGGGTATATTATTTACCCTATGATTGGGTTCCAAAAGGCGCAACGGTAGTAGATTTGGGAGCGCATATAGGGTGTACATCTGTTTATTTTCTACAAAATTACCATATAGAAACTTATCTAGCGGTGGAACCTTCACCTGAAAATTTTTCAGTTTTGCAACAAAATGCTACTTCATTCTCAATAGAGACAGTGAATAAAGCAATATATATTAATAACGGGAAAGTAAAACTAGATAGTAGCAGTCAAAGGGGACAAAATCATCATTTGGTTGAGGTGACAGGAACTGAAGTTGAAGCTGTAAGTATGGATTCATTAATGAAGGAGTATAATATCAATACCATAGATGTGTTGAAAATCGATATAGAAGGTACTGAAAATATTTTGTTTAAAAACAAACCTGAATGGTTGAAAATGGTACGTGTTATTCTTATTGAATTGCATGGGGATTATACTGTCAGCGAATTAAAAAATGATATTTCACCATATGGATTTGAAATAGTTCCTAAAGATAATCCATTCGGCATAAAAATGATTTGCGCACATCGGATGCAATGATTACTTTTGGTCACAATTATTAATCAATTGACAGCAAAAGATAAATTTATACTTTATTGTAAAACACAGGAAGATATACCATTATTTTTCCAACCGTATTGGCTTGATGCTGTGTCTTCAGGACGTTGGGATGTATTAATTTCTGTGGATAATGAAGATCAGATTATAGCTTTTATGCCTGTTTTTTTTAAAAAAAAGTGGGGCTTTTCAGCAATTTATACGCCTTTATTGACGCCTTTTTCCGGTATTTGGTTCACTCAAAATTTGACAGGTGAAAAAAAAGCAACGATACAGTCCAATAAACGACAGATTATACAAAATTTGGTAGATCAAATCCCGGCATCAGACTATTTTAGAATAAATTTTCATTATAGTTTTGACATGTGGCTACCCTTTTACAATAAGAAATTTAAGCAAACCACTCAATATACCTATCAACTTAATGGCATTAAGTCAAAAGAAAGTATTTGGGATGGTTTTAAAAGTAGCTTGAAAAATAAAATTAAGAAAGCTGAAAAAGAATATGTAGTTTCGTGCACAGACAATATTGAGTCCTTATATGAGCTTCAACGGGCAAATTTTATTAAACAACGAATCAAAGTGCCCTTTGATATTACATATTTGGCAACTATCGATAAAGCGATTTCTGATCATCGAAAAATTTTTATAGTGAAAGATCGATATCAAAATATTGTCGCTGCTCAATATCTGGTTTGGGATAGGATTACAGCATATAATCTATTATTGGCCATTGACGAAAAACATAAAAATATGGGTGTCGGCCCTTTGGTGTTGTGGCATTCAATACAGCACGCATCAGATTTTGTAGATGTATATGATTTTGAAGGCTCCATGTTGCCAGGTGTTCAATCTTTTTTTGAGAGTTTTGGAGGGACCCCAATGCCATATTATCAGATTTATCGTATCCAACATCCATTGATGAGGATGTGGTTTTCACTTAGAGGTAAAATTTAGATAATGAAATTTATTTATCTGAAAACCAAACATGAACTGATCCATAACCCAAGACTGCAATACGTCATTGAGTTTATTAATCAGCATCCGGTTTGGCCAGAAGAATATCTGATTACCACTGACTATTTTATATCTGACGATCTTTTATGTATTGAATATTTTAATAAAAGAACTCAAGATGAGAATTATTTTATACCAATATCGGACATATTATTTGCAGGCAGAAAACATTTATCCACTACGTCATTTCAATCAGGTAAGTATCATTATAATGATTTTACGTTATTCAGCTTTGAAAGAAGTCGAAGGGAAGAAGCGTTTGTATTTGAAAATATTTATGGATTTGACTTGTTGGAAACGATTTTTTTTCATATTTCCAGGTATGAGGAATATGAATTAGACAGAAATGATTGTGATTTTAGGGGAATGCTTGAAGAAAAAAAACATTTTTTGGTGCGAGAGAATTTGGCACAAATACCTGTGGTTGATCATATTGTCTATTGTTTTGCGCAGAGCCTTGGCCTAAGTCCTAGAAAAATAAAATCTCAAAAGACCATGAGCCATGACATAGACCATGTTAAGAAGTTTGGTTCATTTTCAAAGTTCTTAAGACTGCAAGGTGGTGTAGTGAAGCGAATGAACTGGTCAAAAGTTTATGTACAAGCTCAGCAATACTTTGCAAATAAGAACCCTTACGATAGTTTTCAGGAGTTATTGATTATGGATGATATTCCTAAATACATTTTTTATCTTATGGGGGGATTATCAAGATACGATGTGGTGGCAGATCTCAAGGATGAAGTTTTTTTAAAAAGTATATCATTGGCAAAAAAATGCGGATATCAGATTGGCCTTCATCCGGGTTTTGAAAGTACAAACTCAGTTGACCAGATTTGTGAAGAAAAACAAAGATTAGAAAAGGCAATAGGGGAGGAGATACATATCAGCAGGAATCATTTTTTGCGTTTTTTATTTCCCGTTACATTAGAAAATTTGCAAAACGCAGGTATCACAGCAGATCATAGTTTGGGATATCGGAGTAGGATTGGGTTTCGTTGCGGCACAGGGTTTCCTTACAGGTTGTATAATGTTGAAAGGGATAAGATCACAGGTGTGAAAACATATCCGCTGATCATCATGGATCAATGCCTGATTAATGCTGCTGCCTCTGCACATCTGGATATAGAATTCATTCTTGATAGATTTTTAGTTGCAAATGAGTATTTGACTATGATATCCTACAATTTTCATAATAGCATCTTTGATTTTGCTGAAATGAGAGGAATTGAATTAAAAGCTTTGTATCAAAAATTTGAATTTCATTGAAAATACTTCTTGTTTATAAAGTTGATATTGAAGATTTAGGCTCTTCAGGAGTAGTACAAAAAATGTATGATCAGAGTACTGCTATGCAGGGATTAGGTCATGACGTTCAGTTAGCATTCATACGGGGTAGCAAAATTGTAACAGGAGTTTCTGTTTTTAAGGCAGATGCAATACGCAATAAACAATATATCAAAAATATTCTTTTTTTTCAAATTTTATCTGAATATACCCAAATACATAGATTTGATATCGTTTACATAAGATACCCCTTTTCAAACCCATATTTTATACATTGGTTGTCTCATATTAGTGAGGTCGATCCTATATGTAAAATAGTTTTAGAAATTCCGACTTTTCCTTATTTTAAAGAGTTTAAAGGCTTTAGAAATATAGGCTTGCTATTGGACTGGTGGTATCGCCGCTTTTTAAAAAAATATGTATATCGCATCGTTTTAATAGGGCATCAAGATGAATTATGGGGAATTGAAACCATTAAAATAACTAATGGCATCGAAGTAAAGAAAATAGAAGTATTTGAATCTGAAAGAAAAGAAGGAGTGGTAAAATTACTTGCGGTTGGCAATTGGCAAAATTGGCATGGATTGGACAGAATATTATGCGGGTTGGGGCAATATTATTTGAAGCAACAGTCTGTTTTGATAACGCTGGACGTAATTGGAGGTGGAAGTTTGATACAACGTCTTAAACAACAAGTTCAAAAATTAAATTTGGAAAAATATGTAATTTTTCATGGCGAAGTACATCATAGCCAGTTGGATAGGTATTTTCACTCAGCTGATATTGGAATAGGCACCTTGGGCAATCACCGTATAGGTCTCACGGAGCATTCCCCTTTAAAACACAGAGAATATTGTTGCTATGGTTTGCCTTTCATATTGAGTACTTATGATAAAGATTTTCACCATGATTTGGATTTTGTTCAGTACTTTCCATCAGATGATTCGCCAATATCCTGTGAACTCTTGTTGGATTTTTATAATAAAACCTTACACATTAATTCAAAGGTTCGAAGATATGCCATACAAAACTTATCCTGGGAAAAAAGGATGAATTATATTTTAAATATAGTGGGCAATGATTTTCATTTCAGAATCAAATAAAAGCTAGGAATAGTCGTTTTAGGAATATATTTTTATTTCAGGTATGTTTATGTATTATTGATTCTGTGTACTAACAATTTGTTGTAATTTTATGCTTCAAAATGGGACCTTTAATTTATCTTTTTATCCTATGTTATATTTACTTTACAGAATGATTTATGGGTTTTCAATAAATCCTGCTGATGTTGATTGAAATAAATGTAGTTCAACCATGATAATGATTAATGTCGACACTTCTGGTTATCTCAATGATTTTAATATTTCCAGATTAAAATATGTTCTGGATTTTATAGCAAATCACCCAGCACATCCTGAAGGGGTAAAGTTTTCTGTAAATGAAGAAAATGATAAAGAAAATATGAACATTTACTATACAGAAGTGGATTGTGGTGAAAAAAACTGGATTAAGCCCATTAATATTTTTTTCAAAAAGAATCATAAACAAGCCAAACAAGCGGTCCAAAGGAAAATCGCCTTTTATGATCTGGAACTAACTGGATTTTGTGCAGAAGGATCTCCTGAATCAATGCCATTTGATATATTTGAGACCATTTTTTTTCATATCAGCAGATATGAAGAATGGTTTTGTGCGGATCATGAAAAAGATATACATGGTACCATGAGATCAACAGCTCAATATCTTGTTAAAAATAAGCTACATCATATACCTATTGTCGATCATCTGGTGCACTATTTTTACTCGTCAATAGGATTAAAACCCAAAAAACTCCCAACTACATATTCGCTCACCCATGATATTGATGTCATAAGAAAGTTTTCTACTTGTTATAAATTTTTGTTGGGGTACGGGAATATTATGCTTTATCAGAAAAATAAGATCCGAAATATTATACATCATACACGTCATTTCCTTGAAGTCAAAGCCGGGAAGAGAAAGGATACCTATGATACCTTTCATTGGTTGCTTGTGGGTAATGATAACATTTCACAGAAAGTGATATATTTTTTGGCAGGAGGTGAGACAAAATACGAAGGTTTTTTTAATATAAATGAGCCGGAAGTGAAAAAAATTATGGCGCAGGCAAAGGAAAAGGGATATAGGATTGGTTTACATCCCAGCTATAATTCCATGAATAATGTAAACATCATACAGAAGGAGTATCAAGCATTAGTGGGAATAGCTAAAGAAGATATTGACCTTTCGAGGCAGCACTACTTAAGATTTGACCCTTCAGTAACTTCAAAGGTGCTGGAGTCGGCTGGCATTAAATCTGACTCCAGTTTGGGTTATCGTGATTTAATTGGCTTTAGATGTGGTACAGGGTTTCCTTATCATTTATATGATTTTGAAAACGAAAAAGCTTTTGGTTGTGTGGAAGTTCCATTGATTGTAATGGATGTGGCAGGTATGCGCGAATGCGGGTGGGATAGTAGTCTTTGGATTAAGTTAATTTCTGAATTCTTAAGTGAAAACAGCCACTATACTAATATTACTTTTAATTTTCACAATAGTTTTTTTGATCCGGTGGTAGTAAATGTTGACATGCTAAAAAAATGGTATCTTCATCAATTTGGTAGTTAGAAAAGTACTGTGCCTACAGTTAATTTTTATATTAAACAGACAAAGGAAGTCAAAGTGTTTTGTTTACTACTTGAAATATTTCATTGGCGATGCGCTTGTCATCAAATTCCCTACAGGCTTTTTCTCTTCCGGCAAGACCCATTTGGTGACGTTGTGTCATAGTTAGACCTAGAAATTTTTTAATTCCAATTACAAGCTCATCTGTATTTTTAATTGGAACCAAAAATCCATTCTCTCCATCATCTACAGTTTCTTCACAACCTGCGGATCGGGTTGTAATAACAGACTTTGCCATAGACATTGCTTCTACTATTGTTCTGGGCAAACCTTCCCTATACGAAGGTAACACTATGCAGTCTGACTTTGCTATGATATCACGTACATCCTTTATAAAACCATGATAATACACCACATCTTCATCTACCCAACGTACTAGCTCATCTTTATCTACTGTGGCGGGATTTTCTGCATCCAACTCGCCGACTATCCAAAATTCTGCGTCTTTTCTGACTGACTTTATCCGTCGTGCGGCTTCTACAAACTCTCTGATTCCTTTATCGTACAGCAACCTGCCTATAAAAGTAAAGACAGTTTTCTCTTTGATTTGGCCATTAGGATATGGGTGGTACCAGGTCGTGTCTACACCACAACCCTTAACGGAGATAGCTTTATGTCCAGAAACAATACCCAACTGCTCAAACAACTCTCTGTCTTCTATATTTTCAAATATAAATTTCTGATGACATCCGGCTGACATGCCATACAGCCAAGACATAATTTTTCTTACAAAACCCTTATGTATAAAAGCGTAACCAAGCCCTGTCACCACTGCTATGGATTTGATCCCAGCAATTCTCGCAGCTATGCCTCCATATATATTTGGTTTATTTGTAAAATGAAGGATTAGGTCGGGCTTTATTTTTTTATATCTTCTAATCAGTTCTAATAATAGCAATATATCTTTGATAGGATTAGTACTATCTCTATCCAATAATCTCAATCCATAATGTCTCACACTAGGATACTTCTCCTTGTAGGTAAGATACTCGTCCACTGGTGCAATCACGGCCACATCCATGCCTTCCGCAATAAACTTATCGATCAGGTTAAGTCTGAAGTTGTATATATTCCACGTAGAATTTGCTACAAGCGCTATGGTTTTTTTTGTTGAGATATGTTTTATTGTTTTATTAAAAAAATTATCACCGATAAGGTCTACTGCAAATAATCATACTTTAAACTGCAGATATTCATACTTTAAATTGCAAATAATCATACTTTAAACTGCGGATTATCATAAACTAAACTGCAAATATTCATACATGCAATTGTCTCCAATTCTTAACCTTATAATCCGTCAAAGTTACATTTTCTGCTCCATCATATATCAAATTTATCTTTAATGAAGGGTCAATTGCCTTTAACTTTTTCATATTTGTCAAAAATTCAGATTTGAATGTTTTTCCTGATTTTAACTCTGTCATTTCTGTTCCTTCCATTCCTTCTACTTCTAGCAAATCTACTTCTAGTCCATTGCTATCCCGAAAGAAAAACATATCAGGGTTTTTTTGGCGATGAGCCTTATATTTGGTCTTCTCTGCAATGATGAAATTTTCAAATATAACACCATATTTATCATACGCCCGAAGTTTTGTCACATCACTCAAACCCAATAAATAACACAGAAGTCCAGTATCAAAAAAATAAAGTTTCGGGGTTTTTAAAAGTCGCTTGCCGAGATTCTTGTGATAACTTGGCAACATGAAGATGATATAACTTGACTCCAAGATGGTAATCCATGTTTTGACTGTATTGACAGAAACATTGAGATCATTACTTAAGTCTGTTAGTTTGAGTTGTGAGCCACATTTGTATGCGATAAGTTTCAAAAATACTCTGAATGTGGTGAGATTACCCACATTTACAAGATCAGAGACATCCCGTTCGATATAAGTCTTGACATAATTACTATAAAACATTTTTAAAGGAATGTTATCTGTCAATTTCCCAGGATAAAAGCCATTCAATATTACTTGTTCAATATCTTCATCCCAATGAGGAATATACGACATTTCTTCAAAATCAAGCGGGTATAGTGTAGATAAATCTATCCTCCCAGCTAATGACTGAGTAATATTGCGATGCATGAGATAATTTTGAGATCCTGACAATACAAATCTCCCAGGCGTTCTTTTTTTATCTACGATACCTTGCATAAATGAAAAAAGTTCTGGTACCTTTTGGGCTTCATCTATGATGACACCTTCTTTGTATCTGTCAAAAAACCCTCTAGCGTCTGATGAAGCCATAGCATACATATCCGGATCTTCCAAACTTACATATTCATAATCTGGAAATACTTCCTTCAGCATAGTAGATTTGCCCGCTTGTCTCGGTCCTGCTACACTAATGATAGGATAGTACGTTGCCGCATTCTTTATGTGCGTAGCCAACTGCCTTTTAATCAATACCTTGTCCATATATTATTAACTCAAATTGCTATTACCATTTCAAGGGCAAATATAATGACAATTTTGGTTAAACTGCAAATAATCATACTTTAAACTGCAAATAATCATACTTTAAACTGCAGATATTCATACATCAAACTGCAAATATTCATACTCTAAACTGCAAATAATCATACTCTAGACTGCAGATATTCATACTTTAAACTGCAGATTATCATACATCAAACTGCAAATAATCATACTTTAAACTGCAAATATTCATACTTTAAACTGCAAATAATCATACTCTATACTGCAGATATTCATACTCTAAACTGCAAATAATCATACTTTAAATTCTAAAATTTCATAGAGTAACTGCAAAAATACATACTTTTAAATGCAATATTTCATTAACAAAACTGCAAAAAATCACCATCCTTATATTAGCCAAAAGCATATTGTCAAATAGTTTTTAATTTCTTCACCACTTCTTTGATCTCTTGTTCATCCGCCTTGGGATAGATAAGCAATGCATTGTCTTCATCAACTATGATATAATCCTTCAGCCCTTTGATTACAATTGTTTTTTCATTGTTGGACATGACAATGATATTATTACTAGCCATCAGATGAATATCTTTTCCGATTTTTACCTGATCACTGTCTACAGCCATATAAGCATGAAGACTATTCCACGTACCCAAATCACTCCAGCCTATCTCAGCAGGGATAGTGTAAACATTGTCAGCCCGCTCCAGTATGGCATAATCAATGGATATATTTTCTGTTTGTGGATATACATGATCAATATATTCCTGTTCCTTTTCAGTATTGAAACAAGTAACATCACGGGATAATATATTTAAAATCTCAGGAGCATTTTTACCAAAAGAATTCTTAATAGATTTGACACTCCAGATAAACATACCTGCATTCCATAGATATTCGCCAGATTCTAGATATTGTTGTGCAGTATCTGTATTCGGCTTTTCTTTGAAGGATTTAACTTTGTATATTTTTTGATTAATGTGGCTTTTAAGAGGCACTGCATCCTTCGAAAACTCTATATAACCGTACCCGGTATCCGGTCTATTTGGTTGAATGCCCAGCGTGACAAGCCCATCATTTTTTGAAGCAAAATAGAAAGCCTGTTCCAAAATTTTCACATATTCATCTTCTTTCAAAATGATATGATCTGAAGGCAAAACTGCAAATACAGCATTTGGATCGATGGCATCTATGCGAAGGGTGGTATATGCTACAGATGGCCCAGTATTATTCATGCTTGGTTCACAAAGAATATTTCTTTCAGGTAGTTCAGGTAAATGTTGTTTGACAAGTTGTTTGTACTTCTTATTGGTCACCACAAAAACATGATCGGCTGGCACCAGTTTGAGGCTTCGTTCAAAAGTCATTCTGATCAGGGATTTGCCAATGCCTAGGATATCTAGGAATTGTTTTGGTCTTTCCGCTGTGCTTGATGGCCAGAAACGACTTCCTATACCACCTGCCATGATGGCTATATATTTATTGGAATCCATAGTTTAATTTTTACTAAATCGTATTAATTTTGAATGAGTCTATATCGTAAATTAAATTTCCTTCAAATATAATTAATCCGCGGATGTGGGAATTTTTAAGATTAAGAAAACAAACCCATGAGTTCATCTTTCTGCAGTGATTTGAATACGTTGTCATCTGTCACTACCAGATCACTTGCCAGTTTTTTCTTTTTGCTCTGCAGCTCTAGAATTTTTTCTTCTATGGTATTTTTGCATATCATCCGGTAGGCAAATATATTTTTAACCTGCCCTATACGATGTGTCCTGTCAATGGCCTGAGCTTCAACGGCGGGATTCCACCAGGGATCCACCAGATATACATAGTCAGCTTTGATCAGATTGAGTCCGGTATTTCCGGCTTTCAGACTGATTAAAAAGAGATGTATATGGTCATTTTTTTCAAAATGTTCTACAGCTGCTTTTCGGTCTTTTGTAGACCCATCCAAATAGGCGTAAGGAATATGATTTTTGTCCAGCTCCTTTCTTATCAAGTCAAGCATAGAAGTAAATTGTGAAAAAATAAGTGCGTTATGTGAACCAAGATCATTGACGATGATATCCATAAGTGTCTCAATTTTTACCGAAGTCTGGCGATGTAGGGTAGGGTCAACCAGTTGAGGTGAATTGCAGACCTGTCTTAATCTCAGCAGGCCTTCTATTATTTTAAATTTCGCTTTGTTAAAGCCTTCTTTTTTAATATTATTTTCCAGATCCTGTCTGATCCTGATTTTCAAAGCATCATAATAGTCTCTTTGTGCATTTCCCATTTCACAATAAATGACATTTTCAGTACGCTCAGGCAGATCTTTTGCTACCTGTTCTTTTGTCCGCCGAAGTAAAAAAGGATTAATGATTTTGCGCAGCATCATGGCAGCATCCTGATCATTGTTTTTATCGATAGGCAAAGCAAAATTATTTCGGAAATTTTGCTGGCTGCCGAATATTCCGGGATTTAGAAAGCTGAACTGGGCGTACAAGTCAAAAGTATTGTTTTCTATGGGTGTGCCGGTCATGACTAACCTGTTATGGGCTTTAAGTAATCTCATCGCTTTATACCTTTTCGAATTAGGATTTTTTATGGCTTGCGATTCATCCAGAATAACATAATTGAATGTATGCTCCCTAAAAAACTCTACATCATTGGTGGCAGTATCGTAAGTGGTGATGACCAGATCATATTTAAATAATTCGTCCCTTTTTGTCACTCTGTCTATACCATGATAATTGATAAAAGTGAGCACAGGACAGAATTTTTCAATTTCTGCCGCCCAATTGAAAAGCAGACTTCTTGGCACAACCGCCAGACTTGTGCCTTTATCAGCCAGTTTCTGATCAGCCAGTAAGGATAAAATCTGGAGTGTTTTCCCAAGACCCATATCATCCGCCAGACAGCCACCAAAACCAAGTTCACTCAATGCTTTCAGCCATTGATATCCCATCACTTGGTATTCTCTTGGTGTTGCCTGCAAATTAGAAGGAAGTTGGTATTCTTTTTTAAATTCATAGTCATTGAGTTGTCTCAGCTTTTGACTGATGTCAGTTTTGAGGTCTTCATCTGCGATTTCTTCAAAAAGCAGATCTACAGCGCCCATCCTGAATTTATTCATTTTGAGTTTTCCTTTTTCTTCTTCTGCCAGCAGGACTACCTGTTTCAGTTTTTCAAACCATTCATCCGGTATAAATCCAAGACTTCCATCATCCAGGCGGATAAATTTTTCATTGTTTTTTACACTTTCTACCCAGTCCCGAAGGCTGGCTTTTTGTGTACCAAACATGACTTCTACATTTACATCAAACCAATCTATACCTGAGGATATCCCCAAAGATATTTTGGCAGGATTGGTGTTGAATCTGAAATTTTTTAGTGTTTCTTGGCCAAAAACGGTGATGCCTTCCGTGCGACACGACTCAAAGAAGCTAAGAAACCACGCATTTTTTATCATTTCATGCGTATGAATGAAAAAACTGTCGTAGGTCTCAAAGGAAGTTTTTAATGAAGGATGACTCTCAGCAAGAAAATGACAAAATTCTGTCACGTCTTCAGGATCGGGTTCATAGATTATAACGGTACCATCTTCAGATGTTTCATTGATATATCTATCTTCATTTGGGATACCAAAGTGCAAGGTTTCATCATAGGCCAGTTTGGGTTGTATCAGCACATACTCACCGGCTTCCTTTAGATAAAGTTCTTTTACCGGTGTACCCAGTTCACCTGAAACCGGTTGATATGTTCCTGGATATTTAACTTCAAATTTTTGATGAAGTTCGTGCAGTAATTCTAAAAGTGGGCCGGGATTATCTTTGTCAGAAGTCAAAGGTTTGTTTCCTATAGAATTATAAAAATGAAGGATGGAAATGTCTTCATACAGATATGCTTTGTTGTCCAAAATCAAAAAAGAATGATCATAAAAGATTTCTTCTTTTTCTGTATCGATGATCCGATCCCCTATTTTGATATATAGCTGGAGGTGGAAGAAAAGCTGATCTTCTTTTGTATCAGCCACCAAGCTTACCAGCTCATCGCTAAAGGTAAATTGTTCCAGATCTTTCTTTTTTATTTTTTCATAATCATCATATTCTATAGTATAGTAATGAATAATATTTTTAAGTGTTTCAATATTATCTTTTAGAGAGCGAATAAATATATTTTGATAATGATGCTGGTATTTGTCGCCATATTTTTTCTCAAGCTCCCGCAGATGGTCAAAAAATTTCACTTCTTCCTCATTGAAGTATAATGGTTCTGCTGTCTTTTCTATTTTTGATGATAGCTTGTCTTTCGTTTTGGGCACTACACCTTCTATAAGTATAGGCATGAGTTTTTCGTTTTCTTCGATTACCCAGAGAAAGGCATTTTTTTTGACTTCAGAAGATTTGCCTGACATGGCAGTAAGCATTTCTGCTATCTCATCATTTTCGCCAAATTTAAGCTCTCTTATTTCGCGGGTCAGGCTGGTGAGTTTATCATAATCCAAGAAATTTTTCTTTGACAAAATAGCTTTTGGATGGCCATTGTCAAAGGTGATACTAAACAGCGCTTTGAACTTATCGAGGGAGATTTTTTTATTTTCGGCAAGTGTTTTTGCCAGAATATTGTAATCTACCCATAGGCTGTTGAATATTAATTTTTGAAATTCTACCTGAGTCAGCACAGCATATTGATGATCACACAGCACATCTATTTTTTGACTACAAACATTGCATTTGATCATTATTTGGGTTTCGCTGACTTTGAAGGTGACTCTCGCCTGTTCAGCATATTCTTTTTCATCGTTCCAATAATTGTGTAATGATCTTTTGAGAATAATAAGTTCCAGTTCGCCGGATTCATGCAGTATATTTGAATATTCTGTGCCATAGCCAAATATTTTTGGTTGTGCCGGTCTCAGCATTGGCATTATTGCTAGAAAGGACTTAAGATTATCCGCAGGAATTTTTCTGAATTTAGCTACACTTTGATTTTCGAGCAAACCTTCTTTTCGCTTTTGTGCTTGTACCTGTATTTGTGGTTCCGGTTTGTTAATTTTAGCTGTTACTTTATAATTTTCATATAATGGCTCTTTATTTGCAATTTGAAATTCATCATCTTTCATGCTGAGCAACTGGTACATAGTGGCTACGCTATGTTCACATGGTTTTTTGTTTACACAAGTGCATATTACTTCTTTTATCTGAAATGCGTTTTCATAATATACGATGACTTTATACATATCATTGACTATGGCAGAGTAAGACTTTTCTTTTGTTGTATGTTTGATATCTCTTACGAAGCCAGATTTCTTCAACTCAGCTCCCTTTTTATTCAATGATGCGTCAACTTCATTATTGATGTACTTGTATATGGCATTATTTAGAAACATGAATGGATTTATTGGGATAATTTAAATACGTAATATTAAATTTGGATATGGATTTCAACATGTAAGGTTTTAAAAAAAAATTATTGGTTAGTCTTTAGTCAGTGACTGAAGTGGTTTTCACCTTTCCTGAATATGAAGTAAAGTTGATATTCAAATTGACCACTCGAACCCTCATTCCCTAAAGGGATGTCAATGCACTCAGACCGCTCGAACCCTAATTCCCCAAAGGGATGGCAATGCACTCAGACCACTCGAACCCTCATTCCCCAAAGGGATGTCAACGCACTCAGACCGCTCGAACCCTCATTCCCTAAAGGGATGTCAATGCACTCAGACCACTCGAACCCTCATTCCCTAAAGGGGTGTAAATGCAC
>Ga0105047_10001744_pt1 | contig 39158 bp, 38 predicted proteins | sample MAT04_FD_78384 | JGI IMG/M metagenome (GOLD analysis project Ga0105047, IMG submission 78384) | Freshwater microbial communities from Lake Fryxell liftoff mats and glacier meltwater in Antarctica - MAT-04 (megahit assembly) | ecosystem: Environmental > Aquatic > Freshwater > Ice > Liftoff...
CGGCTAGGTTCCGTCGGCGTGGCGCGAATCATCCAGCCATTGATTCGAATACCGATTCCGCCGTCCAGAAAAATCCAGCCCCCTCAACGCAAGCCGCAATTCAGGCGACCTGGGCAGTAACGGAAAAATGAAGAAGCTGTATCCCGGAATGAAGCGCCACGCGAAATAGATGAATGCAAGAGATATCAGTTGGATTACACTTGCAACCTTCGTCGCAGTCGCAAACGCCGCCGTAGGATCGGCGCCCAACAAGAGAAGCGACGCCATTCCTGCTGCAATGGCGGCGGCATACACGATAAGGTTTACTTTAATCAGATGTTGCACGATCGTCTCTTATGACAATGTCTTCGCACTTTAACGACCTGATAGGATCTGTTAGCCCAGCATACCTTGCTTCCCCTGATAATGCACTTCTGCTTTGTCTTTGTGCAAATGCCATTCCAAGCATTTATGCTTGGCCAATGCCGCGCGATCCTCAACCCGCAACGGGAATCCCCATCGATGAAAGCTTTGCTGCTTCTTATAAAGCCGCGTTATCGACAAATGGCGCGATTCACGACGGCGCGATCATGGCTTGCAGGTCAGGCAGAGGTTACACTGTGCAGGGATGGTCTTATCGACTACTCCCACCCCCGATACCGCAGGGCGGCGAAATCAATCGGGGCACCGCTTTCCACAGCTGCCTTGCTATGTCGGCCGTGGGCGGTGTCGATGGCGTAATTCTTTGCAGTCGCGGTGAGGCAATTGTGTTTTGTGACGGCCTGATTGCCGGCCGAAACATTTTGTTATGAGTCAACCCGTAGGCCGTATCGATCATCAGGATAGGACTGGCTGTTCTTAAGATTCCGCGCACTATTTGCGCTAGTAGACAATGGTCTTTAGGGCTCTGTCGTAGTCTTTACGGTTTGCAACCACGATTGGAGTTTCTTTGGGGCGATCTTGCTTTTCTGCGACGTCGAGACGTAGTCGCTTATCAAGATAGTATAGAAGAGCTTGGCGGACCCGGATCTCCGTTCTCCCTTCGGTCATCCCGAAGTCCAATTCAATCGTGCGTTGCTGCGCCGGAGCCAATTTTGGATTGGGAATGAGCACGACATTGAAATAGGTGAACCAGCCCGTGTCCTTGTTTGCCTCTATACGCGCCGGTCCCATATTCCCAACCTGAAGGCAGCGGGAAATAATGAAGTCTTTGAACTTGCTCTCCAGGTGACAATACGCGCGAATGTGCCAACGCAGGCCATCAGAACCGAACGCGTGCGGCGTGATCTCCCGCCACATAGGTTCGGGGCGTGAATCGTTCATGGATTGATACTGGATTGAGATCGAACGTTGCCCCCGTATGGCCGTCAGAAATTTCTGAAGGAGGACCGGGTCAACCCGACGCGCCGGGACGGGGGTCACCCCGGCTTCGGGGAAATCCCCGATCCACGTGTCTAGTGGGGCAATAACGTCATCGGCGACAGCTTTTAGCTGCGCGAGATATCTTTCGGCATTCGGTTTCAACAGACGGGGCACAAACCTATCGGTTGCCCTGAAACGCTTTGCCTTGGGGTCATATTCCAGATTGTCAGGCGCCAATTCCTGGTATCGCGCGAGGTCCGTCGACGCTTGAGGGACCGACACTCCAAACTGGTCCACAATATGGGAGCGATTCATCCAGCCGTCCCAATACAGCCGGAACTCTATGAATTCCAAGCGATTTTCGACGCTCCAACGCATGCGTCGTGTGGTTTCGGTCATGCCATCCTCGAAAAGATCAGATAAGAAACTTGACGGATCATGCGAATCCGTCCAGTAAAGTTTCTATTCGTATCTGATGGGGGTGGTCAAGCGCGCCCCGTCTCTTGGAGTCGAGGTAAGCATGAGCATGGAGATCAAGCCTTTTCGGGTTCTCAGCCTCGACGGCGGCGGGATGAGGGGGACCTACACCGCCACATACCTCGATCAAGTCGCAGCTGCGTTTGCGCGGCGGCGCAAGCTTGCTGCGCTGGACATTGGGGCGGCCTTCGACCTCATCGTCGGCACCAGCACCGGTGGAATTATCGCTTGTGGGCTCGCGGCCGGTGTGCCGCTTTCAAGGATCGTTGAATTCTACCGCAGTCATGGCCCAGCGATCTTCCGACGTCCGCTCCCCGGTGGTCTTGCCGGTGTGGGCGCAGACCACTTCCTGCGTCCATTGGCACTCGCCAAAGGCGAAGCTGCGCTCAAGGCGGCGCTGGAAGATGTGTTGGGCAACGTCACTCTCAAGGAAATGTACGAACGGCGGGGTATCGCTCTCGCGATCAACGCGGTGGAAATGAGCCAGCATCATGCGTGGGTATTTAAGACCCCGCACTTCACCAATACCAATCACCGCGACGATGCTTACACGCTGGCCGAGGTCTGCCTTGCGACCAGCGCTGCGCCCGTCTTCCGGTCAATGGCCGCACTCAATCACGCGGACAATCGCGGTAAGGGATACAATGTATTCGTCGATGGGGGGCTTTGGGCCAACAACCCTGTCCTGGTCGGTCTCATTGAGGCGCTCGATATGGCGTTGCCGGGGCAGGCCATTGAAATCTACTGCCTTGGAACATGTCCCGTTCCGGCAGGCGAGCAGATCGCCAGGGAAGATGTGCATCGCGGCCTGTCAGACTGGCAGTTCGGCGGTGATGCTGCCGCGCTGGCGATTGATGCGCAGCAGTTTGCTTATGACCATATGGCGAAGAAACTCGCGAGGCACGTCAACCGGCCTTGTACCATCATTCGCTTCCCCGCCGACAAGGTTCCCGCCGCGCTGATCCCATATCTCGACCTCGACGACACGCGCGAAGAGGCAATCAACGCGCTTATCAATCAAGCGCGCACGGACGCCGATATGACCAACAGCAAGTGTGCGTATCGGGATCGTGATCCTGAAGCCGCACTGATTTGTTCGCTCTTTGAGTCTGTGCCTGAGCGAACTGCTCCCCCAATGAAGCGCCGGGTCCCGCTTGAAGAAGGATCCACCCAACAGTTGAACAGAAAGGATAATGCCCATGTTTAATTGCCACGACGATGTTCTCGCCCATCACGATGAAAAGGTCACACTGCCGCAATCGGAGCGGAGCACGATGCGCGACCGGCGGAACGCCAACCGCGACCGCCTGAAGAAGGGGCTGAACGACAAGAAGAAGCCGTCACCGCTCGAATTCAAGAGCCAGGGCAGCTATGCCATGAAAACGATGGTGCAGCACCCGGCCAAGGACTACGACATCGACGACGGCGTTTACTTCGCAAAGGAAGAGCTGATCGGTGAGCGCGGCGCGGAAATGTCTGCCTTGCAGGCGCGGCAGATGGTGCGGGACGCGCTCGACGATGGCAGCTTCAAGACCCCGCCGGAAGTTCGCAACAATTGCGTGCGGGTTTACTACGAAGCGGGCTATCACGTTGACGTGCCGGTCTACCGCCGTGTCACGACCAAGGACGTGTTCGGCACCGAGTCCTATCACTATGAGCTGGCCAGCACTGACTGGAAGCGTTCTGATGCACGTGATGTCACTGATTGGTTCGAGAAGGAGAACACGCGCCAGAGCCCCGACAAGGACAACGGGCGTCAGCTTCGGCGCGTGACGCGGCAGATCAAGAAGTATGCCCGTAGTCGGGATAGCTGGTCCGGTCAGATTTTGAGCGGTTTCGGCATCACCAAGCTGGTCACCGAGTGCTTCCGTAGCAACGCGGATCGCGAAGACAAGTCGTTGCATGACACGATGAAGGCGATCCGTGACCGGCTCAACTTCAACCTCGTTGTCCCGCATCCGGTCACGCCGAACGAGACCATTACGAATGGCAATAACGACGCCAAGGCACGGTTTCTGCGCGACAAGTTGACGGAGGCGGTCGACAACCTTGTGCCGCTGTTCGAGCCCGATTGCACCCGCAAGAAGGCGCTGGGTTGCTGGGACAAGGTGTTCGCCACGACCTTCTTCAGTGACCGGCTTGAGAAGACGGCAAAGGCTGCGGCAGAAGCCTCCGTCGCCGCGCCCGCCATCTTCTCGTCCGGTCTCCTGTCGAATGTGGCGGCTGCATCGCAAAACGCCGTGCGCAAGGAAGGCGGCGGGCGCTATGCCTGACCTTGGGGACCGGGGTGAACCCACGGCGGGGGCGTTCGAGAACGCCCGCGCCGCTGTCGCCGAATGGCTGACGCGGTCAGGCTGCGAGGCAAAAAGCCTGACCGCTGAGGAACTCGCGGGGACAAAGCGTGCATTCAGGGCGGGATGGCTGCTACCCGTGCAGCTCACGGATCAGGTTCGGCGGTTGCAGCTGCTGCTTCCGGCAGGATTCCCCTGGCAGTTGCCCCGCGTTGCACTAATCGATCGCCCGCCATTCCTGACGTGGCCACACGTCGAACGCGACGGTCTCCTTTGCCTTGCATCCAATGTCGTAGAAGGCGACCCGGCCGATCCAGTCGGTACGGTCACGGCAATGCTTGGGGCCGCATCCAGCCTCATTGAGACGCTTATTGCAGGTGGCTACGAATCGGAATTTCGCGATGAGTTCGCGACGTATTGGGATTATGCGGCTGATCCGGGAACCTCCATGATCAGCCTGCTGCGATGTGAACCTCCCACGCGTGAGGTGCGCGTGTGGCGTGGCAAGAACTACTATCTTCTCGCCGAGGACGAAGCAAACCTCTTGCGCTGGCTTGAGAACAGAACCGGTTCACGGCCGCATGGCTTTTCAAGCGAACCTGCCGGTTTTGTCTGGCTAAATGAGGCTCTCATCCCGCGCGAATATCCGGGAACAGGATTCGGATTTCGCGTACTTGTTACGCGCGAGGACCCGTCGTCCGAATCTCTATTGAATCGCCTTGCCTGCGAGGGACTGCCGAAGATTGTGGTGGCGCTCGGAATGCCGACTGTCAACGGTCCTGCCGTTGCGGGCATTGTCATCGACGAGCCCGCAGCCAAGAAACACGGTGCGCGCGATCCTCTCACGAAGGGCTTCCGCCGCAGCACGGTACCCGAAACCGTCCTTACTGCCCGATATTTCGGGAGTGGTAAACTGGCGCGGCGGCCCGTCGACCGTGCCGACCCTGCTTGGATTCATGGGCGTGGTCAGGATAGCCGCTCTCAGCGCCTCGCGAAGATGCGCGTTGCCATTATTGGCTGCGGGTCGGTCGGAGCCGTTGTTGCGCTTGCGCTCGCGCAGGCCGGTGTTGGGCATCTCAACCTCATCGACCCCGATGTGTTGATGTGGCCGAATATAGGACGGCATCCGCTTGGGGCCACCTGCGTCGGGATGTTCAAGGCGGAAGGGCTCGCAAGGAAACTGCACTCTGAGTTGCCCCATATTGTCGCGAACATGTTCAACGTTGACGTGGATACAGCGATACGCAGCCATTCCGACATGCTCCGCTCGTGCGATTTGATCATTTCCGCGACGGGGAGCTGGGCCGCTGATGGCCGGCTTGACGCTTGGCACGCCGATGAAGGCCGTTTGATGCCGATACTGTACGGATGGACGGAGCCGCATGCCATCGCTGGTCATGCCGTGCTGATCGAGGGCGACGCCGCCGCTTTGACCGCTGGATTTGACAGGACCGGCCTCCCGAAATTCCGTCTGACTGAATGGCTAAACGGTGACTTGACGCGTCAAGAGCCCGCTTGCGGGGCTGTTTACCAGCCTTACGGTCCCGTAGAACTCGGATTCGTCAACAGCCTTATAAGTGAACTCGCAATTGATGCACTTCTCGGCGGCGCGCGCGGTGCAACTCATAATGTTTGGGCAGGGTGCGCAAAGAGGCTGCGTGAACTCGGAGGGAGATGGACTGAAGCGTGGTGTGCAGATGACGGTTTCCGAGAGGAAGGGCGCATCTCTGTGACCCGTCCTTGGCCGATGCCAGAGGCGGTTCGATCTGTCGGCGAGCAGGCGGCATGATCGCTTATCCTATAGGAAACGCCGGGCAACGCCTTGTCTTCGCGACCAGCGTTCTCAATCACCTTGCCACGCATCGCCAGACGCGCTGGTGGCACTCGGAAGCTGGTGGCCAGTTATTCGCCAGATTCGAGATGCCGAACATCGTGATTGAAGCAGCGACAGGGCCACGAAAGTCGGACCGTCGCAGCCGTTTTGGCTATCTTCCAAACCGCAGTGCCGAGCAGCGCGAAATCAACGAGCTTCATCGGAACGGTTTACACTTCGTTGGCGACTGGCATACCCATCCAGAACCGATCCCGACGCCGTCACCGCGCGACGCCGAAAGCATGCGGGAGCTATTCGAGCGGTCAAATCATAAGCTGAATGGCTTCGTACTCGCCATCGTGGGACGTGAAAGCTTTCCCTATGGATTGTCGGTCTCGGTGCATACTGGAATGACGGCTATTCAACTCGCGCCCGATACTATGAGACTGTAGTGAAGCGGAATAGCTGATTGCGACTGACCGATCTGAGTTCATTTAGCGCTCCGTCGAATTGCGGCGATATCGGAATCGATGGGAACGAAGTTCTTTCCGTTAGGCCTACCGTGTGTGGTATCCCTCCAGCATAGGCCGCAGGCTTGCTATTTGCCGCTATCCAGCGCGTGAGAAGTGTAGGTAGTCTTTGTGGATCTGGATGAGGTCGATGAGTTTTTCAATTCCGAAGTCGGTGAGGTGTTTCGCTCGGCACGCTTGCACGTAAATCCGCGAACCGACGTTGTCTTGGCGACCGCCGTCTCCGCCGCTAGTTCGTCTTCGGTGGTGGTTGCGCAGCGGTGTTCTTTCCGATCAGGACAACGCCACCAGTGCTGCTCGGAGAAGGGCAGGGAGGCGACCGGAAATGCAGCAGATCGGCGATAGTCGTAGTCACCTGTGTGCCCAACCACATGGTCCAGCTTTCATTGAAGGATTGAACGCACGCTGACGGTGCGCCTGCCGGGAGCCCGTCATACCGGAGGTTCAGGCCACTGGTACCCCGGCGATCGCCTTTTGCGTTCCTTGGGAGGGGCCTCCCAGCCGACCTTTTGCCAATCGTCACCTTGCCACCAACGCCACCAGACTGAATCGGAATCGGCTCTGAACTCAGTGAAGGTATGTCCGGTCGTGGGTGGGAGGACTTTTGCCTTGCGAAGGACGAACGAAATCATGCAATCGACTGAAAACTGATCAGCCGTTCGACCGCTTGGCAGCACAAGACTTGGAGGCTCGATTTCGACGAGGATTTGAACCGGTTTGCCGTCATAGAGAAAGCGCGTCATGCCAGCCCGGAATTTCGGGGAAGCCCGGAAATGCCCAGGTCGATCGAAAATCGCTTCCTCCACCACGTCGCTGATCAGAGGAAGATAGCGCGCCCGAAATAGTCCATCGAGCCATTCCATACGAGCCGGGCCGAAGGCCTCTTCCAGCGTCGGCATCGCCAGTTCGCTTGCGACGGCGGGAGCATGGGGCAGGGCGGCGGTTGCCACTATTCCGCCGAGCCCCGCCAGGACCTTTCGCCGGGAGATGCTCATGCGTTCAGATATTGGCCCCAATAGGCCAGTTTGAAGCTGTAGAGCATCGGGGAGCGAAGCCAGTACCGGTCGTCCGATGGATCATGCCAACCGGCCTTTTTCCAGTCGTCACCGCGCCACCAGCAGATACGCCATGGGAAAGGTTCCGGGACGCTGTCTTCAAATTCTGGATCGATCATCTCAAACCGATGAAAGACCATGATAAGGCTTTCCTCGATCTTCGCTTGAACATAGCGCTGACCGTCGGATGCCTCGATCAGGTCGTCAAAATCCACAAGCTGCTCGAATGGCGTGTCATGCAGCACAAACTGCACCCACTTGTCCCGAAAATCCTGTGACACGCGGAAGCGGTTGTGGTCGTCCAGCAAAGCGGTCTCATTGATCGAGTTGATGATCCTGTCGTCTTGCGCCCTGAACATCTCCCGCAGCGCGACCATTCTCTTCGGGCCAAGCAAGCCTTCGACCGAAGGGCGGGATGGTCTGTAGGACGCCATGGGAGTTGCGGGCAGTGCCGTGGACAGCGCCGCCGCGCCAAGGCCGGTTAAGACGGTTCGTCTTGATAGAGCTGACATCATGGCTCCTGCCGCTGACGCGGCCCTCCTGCCAGATCGTGCAATTCCTGCATGCTGATGTAGCGGCCAACCGGCGCGGGCAGGTTTGCCGGGCGTGACGGTGCTGCGCGCACAGGGCGCATGAGCGACAGCGCCCCGCTCGGGCCAAGCATTTGGTAAGATCGAAGGGGCCCGATCACATATTCCTTGCGCGCCAGATCCATCACCCACCAGTCACGGGTCAGCAGCAGCACAAGCGGGTGGGGCGGCTCGGCCAGTTCGCCGACATAGCCTTGAACCACGGGGCCGAGGAATCTGCCGAACGCCGATAGTATCAGGGCATAGGTGTGATGGTTTTCCGGCTCCGCCGGGCACAGCGCGTCTTCGCCGTTGCTGAGCAGCTTTGCCAATGCATAACGGAATGACGGGGAGAGATTGAACCGGTCGTCTTCAGTGAACAGCTTTGGCGCATGGCTCCATTCCGCGTCGGTGGCCTTTGCCCCGCTCCAGCGGTGCCGCAGCCGCCGCATGACCTCCGCCGGAAATATCGCTTCGATGTCAAGGGGAGGCGGCGGCAACCCCGCTCCCAATTCCGGCGTCGAGGCGGTGAACAGCGCCGCCGCTTTGCATTGATCAGGCGCGGTTCTTCCTGTGAGGTTTGGCACAACGCCCCCCATCCATCTGAAACAAATTGGTATTTCGAAAAATCTGCGTAGGACGCGGCACGTCCTGCCGAATGAATCCTACAGGGCTCTGGAATCTTCCGTAAAGAGTCGAAACCGTGAACAGATTAAGAAATTCTGTTCCGTCGGTTTTGGGGTGGGAGCAGAGGCCCGAAGTTGATTAGCGACGGCGAGGCGGATCATCGCGGTAGCGTGGCGGCATCCCATTCACCAGATTGCAGACGACGCGGTGAATCTCATAAGTGCCAACCTTCTCGAAACGTTCTGCAATCGGCTCCGCCCAGAAGCGCGCCGTGGGATAGCCCTTGTCGTGCCAGAATTTCTCCAATCGTTTGGCCAAGGCTATTGAGCCCTTGCGGCTGAGCGTGTCGGGCGCGCGGGGCTTTCCGACGGGACCAGCGACATCGGGAGCAGAATGATCGGCCTGTTCGCTGCCGCCGCCGCCTTGTGTGGTGGACGGTGCAGCGGAAGTTTCGTCCGGCCGGGCGCTCTGACGCGCACAAGTGGCTGCGGCGCCCTCAAGACGCACTTGCTCAGGCTGCCCTAATTGACATGCCCGCCCGGCCGGTGGGAATTTCTCGGTCGCCGTGCCAGACGGCGCGTTTCCGGTGATTGTTTCGTGCTCGACCATCACATGCCTTTCCCCGCAGCGTATGCGGTTTTGAAGGGGGGTGATTGCCGACGGAACGGACCGGAGGGTTTCCGCGGTCGTATATTGATCTTCGTCATCTTCAGCGCAAAGACATGCCCTCACGCAAGTGAAACCTCTTTTAGAAAAAACGTTTCTGGTCTGCATCGTCCTAAGTTGTTGTTTCAACGAACTGCATGACTGCATCGATCATGAAACGATCAACTGCATCTGCATACGATTGCATGCCGGTACGGTCACGGTCGCAACAGATGCCGATAGCCGACCGACGTCATCCACCGTGCGCGGGCCAGGTGACTTTCAAAGCTGCGTCGTGAGGCGGCAGGATAGCGGTCCGGGTCGAGATGCAGGACGATCGTTGCAACTTCGCGCCAGTCAGCACCTTCGGCATCGGCATCAAGCAGCCGCAGGTAGGTGATCAGATGAAGCTCATCGTAGGGCGTCACCCGGTCGTCATTGGGAGCCTCACCATCCACCTCGGGATCAAGCTCTAGCCGTAATCTCATTTGCCGCCCCCTGCGGACTATTGAAATCTGCCCAAAGCATTGTGCCGCTTGATGGCGGTTTGTAGTCGGCAATGGGTCGCGATGAGCGAAAAGTCTCCCGTCGCGAAGGGCGAGGGCGCGCCCGCAAAGTGCGGGCCGGGCTTTCGTGAACCGAGCCCCGGTCAAGAGGCCGGGGTCTCGGCCGTTAGGGCTTCAATCCCTTTCATGTCCGCCGTCAAGAGATTTAGGCATGCAGAAGCAGCACGGCGACGACGGCGTAGTGTGACGGGAGAGAATGAACGGCAAGCAGGGTGGGGAGCGAGGCCGTAGATGCGACGGTTGCTCACTCTTTCATTCGCGGGTTGGGTACCGCATGATCATGTTTCGTCTTGGCCTTCCGAGAACTTAAGGGAAAGCTCCGCGCCATCGAGCTGAAGTATCGCCACCGTCTGAACAAGTGAAATTTGACGCAAATTCAGCAGTTCGTATGTGGCGATCGCGACGAGGGACCTTGAAAAGGTGCACTCGTAATCGGCGTAGACGGCGTCTCCTTCTCGGTCGAAATCTCTCGTTTTTTCAGATGCTTATGCCTAGTCCCTTGGCACATTAAGCCATAGTTAGGAATTAAGTCCGATTATTTATGAGTATGCTTGGTCTGCCATGCGCTAATCGATCCCTTGGCCGATAGGGTAAAAATTCCATAGGAGTCCGCATGCGTCTAAATGTTATGACTCCTGTTCTACTCGGCCTCGTCAGTCTCTTGGTTATGATAGCGTCCGCGGCATCTTCCGCGTCTGTCTGTTTGCTCGATGGCTATGGCAGTCCGGCGCCCGGCATGGTCGCCTGCCCAACCGCTCCACAACCCGACGGTGGCGACACCAACGCCGCTACAGGATTCTCGGGCGCCAAAAGCGCTACAAACCACGCCGCGCGCACGGCCATTGATGCGTGGAACATTTGCCGCTATGTCGACAACACCGGCAGCGAAGATTTTTTTATTCCATTCAACAGCTCCAACGAGTGGATTTCCTTTCTAAACAGCCCGTTTGCCAATTCCGCCGCCGTCAATCTTGAGCATTGCGGTCGCCCCGTACATGGCGGCGCGCCGTTTATTTTTGGCCCCACCGACAAGGCGGCCTCCGACACGGGCGATCCCGCTACCTGGGACTCACCCAATCTTCCCTATTGGCGCACCGGCAAAACATGGCCGACTTCGGCATTGACGCATACGTTCAACTACACTTGCCACTACCAAAAATCGGTCACCTCGCCCAGCTGCCGCCGGTGGGTTTCGCAGTCATGCTCGTACACATCATGTGATGCAAAGGGCAAAAAATGCTCGACCTATCACTACGACTGCTCGTATTGCGCTCATCAGGGAACGATCTGCGTTGCCACCTCAACGAGCTGGTCGGAAACATGGGACTTTCTTGCAACGGCTCTTGATAGCGACACATCCAATCCAAGCTGGACGTCCGCCTCCAACAATGTAGGCGGCACAACGCGCCCCGCCATCTGCAACACTCGATGCACCGACAATGGCCTCGATTGTAGTTGCGGCACCACGCCCACCGTTACCTGTAGCGGTGCGACCTGCGGCTCCGATGGCAAACTGCGTGACAGTTGCGGCAATATCATCGGCAACTGCAACGCCGGCGTGTGCGGCTCGGCGAACGGCACCACCACAGACACAAAACCCTCGGGCGCGGCGCTTTGCTCCAAAGGCAGGGCCAGCCCCGTGAGCGGTGCGGGCCCGTGGAACTGGACATGCAAAGGCACCAATGGCGGAACAACGGTTTCGTGCTCGGCAAATCTGCAATCCGACTGCTGCCCATACTGGGGTTGCCAGTGATGTCAGTTAACCGATCATCGTTTTTATAACAGGAGACTTTCATGAAAACGTATTACTTGCTGGTCCTTTCCGTCCTCGCTCTTATCGCCATCACAAGCAGCGACGCGCTGGCTGAAGCCACCTGCACACCGCCCCCCACCTGTACGGGTCACTCGGTCTCACGCTGGAACGGCACCGCATGGGAATGCTTTGACCTTGATACACTTCCAACGTCCGTCCCTTCGGGGACCTTATGCGGCCTACGCGCCATTATCGGATGCGGCGGCGGTGGAATTTACGACGACGCAAACTACCCGCCGGCTCCATGCAACGGCGAACCCATTGCCTGCAATAACAACTTTGACGTGAGTTGCCCAGAAGGCTACACGGTTAAAAAAACAGGTCTGCTTCCCGCCTATCTTTATCGTTTCCCGAATTACGAAGGTTCGCATATCCAAATGGGGTGGACTTTTGACGATTATGGCTACATTTACACCTGCGTGAAAAATTAGCGGCCTGCAAATAAGCGCGATGCCATCCCTCTCCCTTTGGGAGAGGCGAGGTGAGGGTTGTCTCTCATCGCAAAACCAACTCTCGCCTTCGACCAATCGTTGCGGGCGTTATTTGGGGGCGATGTGTTTCAACTCATATGCGGTGCGCAAGCGTGCGTTTGCTTAGCCGTTTGTGATGCCGCACATCTTACAATATGCCGTGCATCGACGCATTTGAGATCAACGTGCTCGACATGCGCGTCCTAATCGAACTCGAAGTCCTGTTCGGGATTTGTGCGTCGGTTTGTCCTTTGCCGGGCTTTGCGGCCCGCGCCGTCGATCCGGAAAAACCTTTCATCAGTGAAACGGGCTATCAGCGCTTTCTTGGCCTGTCCGGCGACTTGCAGCCCAACCTCACGCCTTACCAGTTCGTGCGCAACGTGCTAACGGCGCATGTGACCCGGGACCTCAAAGGCAAGCTTCTGCCGATCAAGCCGGAATATCGAGACGGCTGTATGCGGATCGGCCAGAGGTCAATCCGGCACCCCAACGTAATGATGAGTACTGCCATCTATTCAGCCGTTGACGCGACATAGGAAAATAATCAGTATAGTAGTTGAAGGCGGCACTTAAGCTGCTTTCGGGGTGTCGAAACCTCACCTGTAGCGGTACTTCGCGTTGCCGACACGAACGCTGCCTCCGGCCGATATGGCTGGGAGGCAGTGGCGTATGTCCAAGCCTCAAGGCTAAAGACCCCTGCAATCGTCTACAGGCGATTTTCGAACTCCCCGTCATCAAGGGAGGTGGGCGTGGTCGTGCGTAATCTGGTCGCAATCGCAAGATTTGTTCTTCTCCTGGTTCCGATTGGTTTTCCACTTTCCTGTCTTGCCGCCGTGGGAGATGCGCCGCAGGAGACGGATGCTGGGCTATCCACGTCGTCACTTGGACTAGTCGCCACCGAAAATGCACCACGGGCCTGCCGAACTGAAATCATTGGTGCCATCGCCTCAACGCTCGATGGCACGCTCTGCATCTGCAAGAAATCCAAAGATAAGAAATCGCCGAGCTGGGCCGAAGTCGCCTCCGGCCATCCGTGCTGGGTGGAAAAGAAATGATGCGCGCGCTTGCAATCGCGGTGCTGTTGTTTGCGGTGACCGCCTCCGTACCGGCACTGCAGCCCCCCATGCTGACGCTGAGCCGCGGAGCCTCCGGAATTCAGCGCAGCATCGCTGCAAATGACGTCAATTCCAACATCAGAGTCGTCCTTTCCACAAAGGAACCGGCGGCGTCGGATGGGGGCGACGGCGCCGAGCGTCACGCTCGATGTCGTGTGTCCTAAGTTTGCTATCATCAAAACAACATCTACTAAGCCATGAAATCCTTTAGGCTTGTCGCTCTTACACTCATCGCACTGTTGCTGCCAGCTGCTGCCGATGCAGCCTGCACCGCAGGGAAGATGTACTATAATCCATCAAACAAACTACTTGAATGGTGCGACGGAACAAGCTGGCAGAATGCAAAGGGATCGCAGCTCGATTCCTGCTCAACCCCGGGCACCGTGTCCTATGATACCAACACATACAAATATTGTGACGGCACTAAGAATTATTCAGTAAAGGGCCACGGTGTCCTGAAGCAGGTCTTCCTTACCGCAGGTTCTACATGGACCGTCCCTAGCGACTGGACAAGTGAGGGCAGCACCATCGAAGCGGTGGGGGCTGGTGGTAATGGAGCAAAGAACGGTCGAACGGGTGCAGGCGGCGGCGGTGGCGGTTACGCCAAAGCAACCAATGTTTCAGCCACGCCCGGCGGCACGATCAACATCGCTGTGGGACTAGCGGGCAGCGGCTTTGCGACCGAGGTCGGTTACACTGCCTCGCTTCAAGCAGCGGCTGGCGCCAATGGCTCGCTGACGACCGCTGGTGCGGGTGGCAGCCTCAATATTGGCACGGTAACCTATGCGGGAGGCAATGGCGGCGCGCCTTATTATCTTGACGGGGGTGGCGGTGGCGGTGGTTCCGCCGGTCCGCTTGGTGCTGGAGGCAATGGTGGCAATGGCGCTGCTTCCGATAAAGGCGGCGGCGGTGGTGGAGCTGCAGGAGGCAGTGTTGGCCAAGCGGCTACGACGTCGTTAGCGGGTAATGGTGGCAATGGTTACGGCGGCACAGGCGGTGGTGTTCATGGCGGTGGCGGTGCAAGCGGTACTGCCGGAACTGCGGGAAGTGGTGGAGGTGGAGGTGGTACCGATGGCTCGATGGTTGGAGGTCAGGGGGCGCTCGATAATTATTGGGATTCCACACATGGAGCGGGCGGCGGTGGCGGCGGTTCCGGATTCAATCAAGGTGGTGGCGGAAACGGTGGAACCTATGGCGGCGGCGGCGGCGGCACCGGTGACACAAGCGTGGGCCTTGGTGGGGCCGGCCTTATCGTTGTTTCCTATACGTCCACCAGCACTGGCCTTCCGGTCCGTGTTTTTCTAACGGCGGGCACCACAACATGGACTGTGCCCGCAGACTGGAATAACGCAGCCAATACTGTCGAGGGATTGGGACCTGGTGGCAACGGTGGAATCGAGTGGGGTGGCGGAGGCGGAGGTGGTGGTTACGCGAAAATTACCAACTTTTCTACGACGTCTGGCTCCGTAATAAATGTTCGAATCGGCTCCGGCGGAAGTGGACTTGATACCAAGTTCAACTACGTTGCCGGACCGGTTGCAGCAGCTGCGGGTGGCAATGCTTCAGGTGCAACAGGTGGTGCTGGCGGCACAGCCAATGTCGGTGCCGCTCTCACTCATAACGGCGGAAATGGTGGCAACAGCGGTGGCGGCGGAGGTGGTGGCGGTGGCGGTGGCGCAGGGCCAAACGGCGACGGCGGCGCCGGTGGCACAGGCAGCGGTTATGGAGGCGGCGGTGGCGGCGGAGCCGATGGGGGTGCCGCAGGCGCGTCTGTTAGTGGTGTAAATGGCGGAGCTGGCGGCAATGGCAGAAGTGGTACAGGCGGCGGCACAGGGGGAACTGCTTCCGGAGGCAATGCAACGGCAACAAAAGGTGGCGGTGGTGGTGGCAGCGGCGGAGTAAGTAACAGCACCTACTATACAGTTGGGGGCCAGGGATCGACCGAAACAGTATGGGGTTCTTACGGACCGAGCGGCGGCGGCGGTGGCGCCAACTACAATGACATCTATAGCATTGCGGGTTCCGCGGGCACCTATGGGGGAGGAGCTGGTGGTGGTGGTGATATCTACCATGGTTCGAGTTCTGGATTGCCAACAACGGGAAACGGGCTCGCGGTTATCACCTACACATCTACCTCCACGCATTCATCGGTCGTTCGCTATATCACGACTTCGCAAGTATGGACCGTCCCGGCTGACTGGGACAGCACAAGCAACACAATTGAGGTGCTTGGACCGGGCGGGTTTTCGAGTAAATACATCGCTCCTGGTTGCGGTGGCGGCGGTGGCGGCTATGCCAAGATAACCGACTTTTCCACATCACCCGGCGCAACGATCAATGTGCAAATTGGTGCCGCCGGGTCGGCCAGCAATACAACCTTTAACGGCACCTCACTCGTTGCGGCCGCCGGTGCAAGTGCTCCCGCTGCTCTTTCCGGAGCGGGGGGAAGCGCGAACACCGGAACAACAACCTATAGCGGCGGCAGCGGCGGCCCGACCGGAACCTCGGCTGGTACCATTGATGGTTATGGCGGCGGCGGTGCCGCCGGACCAAGCGGCGCTGGCAAGAACGGTGGCGGCATCAACGGTGGTGGCGGTGGATCAAATGGCGGAAGTAGCACGGTAGGTGCTACTGGCGGTGATTATACCTGTGGGAACGGCGGCAATGGCACTGGCGGTTCCGGTGGTGGCGCGTGCACGACCGTCTGGGGTGTCGCGGGAACGGCGGGAACTGCCGGGTCCGGCGGCGGTGGCGGCGCTTCTGGTAATGGAACTGGTGGCGCAGGCGCGATCGATGCTGCGTGGTCGGCCTCTTACGGAGTCGGCGGCGGTGGTGGCAGCGGGTACTTAATCGGTGGTGCGGGAGGCAGTTTTGGCGGCGGCGGCGGCGGCGGCGGCGCTGGCGGCGCTGGCTATGGCCAAGTTCCAGTTGGTGGTTCCGGTGGAGCCGGGCTGATTGTTGTCAATTATTACGCCCTCCCCCCAAGCTGCTCGCAAGCGAGGGCTATGCAATATGACTCCGCGAATAGTACATACCAATTTTGCGACGGTTCCAACTGGTGGCCGCTAAAGACGGGTTCGACGAGCCCCGTTACCCTCGTATTTAACACGGTCGGCACAACCAATTGGCAAGTGCCGCTCGACTGGAACAATTCGTCAAACAAAATTGAGGGGATTGGTCCCGGCGGAAACGGCGCGCAGGGGACGACGGCGCTCGGGGGCGGCGGTGGTGCGGGCGGTTGCTATACCAAGCTGACAAATGCAACCCTGACGCCGGGCGAGATCATTCCTATTGTTATTGGCGCGGGCGGCAGCGGCGTAACTACAAAATTCAACACAACAGCCTTGGTAGCATCCGCAGGTGGCAATGCCTTGGGGATAGGAGCGGGCGCGGCTTGTACGGCCGCCAGCAATACACCTGGAACAGGTACGGCAAAAACGGGCGGAGCTGGTGGTGCTGGTAACTCAAGCGGAAAAGGTGCCGGTGGCGGCGGCGGCAGCGGTGGGCCTAGCAGTAATGGCGCTGCGGGTGGCGCATCGGGTGGCTCAACAGGCAGCGGCGGCGGTGGTGGCGGTGGTGCCAACGGCGGCGGCGCCGGTGGCACCTCAAATACGTCAGCAAGCGCCGCGGCAGGCGGTGGCGGCGGCGGCGCCGGAGGTGTAGCGAGAACGGGTGGCAAAGGCGGTCGATATTGCGGCGGTGGTGGAGGCGGCGGCGGCAGTACCAACAACGGCACTGCGGGCGGCACCGGCAATAATGCCACTTGTACGACTTCGATCGGTGCCTTGGGGGCTGGAGGCGCAACGGGCGGTGGCGCAGGCACGGCGGGCACAAAATCAACAAGCACGCCGACCAACACAGCCGACGGAACGGCGGGTTCAGGTGTTGGCGGCGGTGGCGGATCGGGCGGCACCATTGCAGCAAGTACGTCAACTGGTGCAGGCGGCGCGGGTGGTGCTGGCGCGGGCGGCGGTGGCTCGGGTGGAACCAGCGGCGCGTATTCCACAACCGGCGCAGGTGGCGCAGGCGGAAGTAACACGGTGTGGACAACCGTTGGTGGTGGTGCAGGCGGCGGCGGCACAGGCTCCTCAACGGGTAGCGGCGGCGTATCGGGCAATGCCGGAAACGGTGGCACCTACGGCGGCGGCGGCGGCGGCTCCGGTGGCGCTACATCATCATCCGGGACAGCCGGAATGGGTGGCCAGGGCTTGGTGGTTATCACCTACACGCCGTGAACATCACGAAACGAGATCATTCACATTTGGGCCTGCTGTTCTTTCTCCAGTGACGTAAAGCCTCTCACGACAGCGGCGCGGGCAACGGCTGTTTCCCTCGAATTTGCCTCGATACCAAAGTCAAAGAGAAGACCGTAGATTGGATGAACGACAACAAGCAGTTCAAAGGTGCCAAGACAGGTTGCTGCCGATCAAGCCGGAATGTTGCAAACGATCCGTGTCGGTCGGTCCTTGAAACTAATCGTCGTCCAGTCGAACAATCGCGGCCCTTTCGTCGGAGCCGCTCATGGTGTCAATCATCTTCTGTGCATCGGGCGGATCGGCCCGGGGTTACCGCCACCGGTAAAGCCTGAGGCCGCAGCCCGGTAGCGCGGTCCGCGCCTGCGATATCAAGCTTAATGAGTAAGTCTTGTTGCCAACCGCAGGATTCAGCATAGCCTCAGGACACCGGGCAATTTGAGCAGGTCCGGGTCCACCATGCCAAGGCCGTCAGGCAAAAATACTCTGCTTGGCGGCCTTGTTGAAAAGCTGAACGGTCACGCATGCCGGCTATTTGTTCGAAAGATATTTCCCGGTTCGAGATTGTCTGCAGCAAGTGCGGCGGACTCGGCATCGCCATTGATGGCCGGACAAACGCTCCGTCCGACACTTCAATAAGTTGCCGCCATTGCGGTTCGCCCCGAGGCACGCTCGCGGCGCTCCGGCAGCTTTCGCTGTACGGCAAACACGACCAGTTCGAGTTCTGAAGCTGAGGTCACTTTGCCTGTTGTGCACAATTGCTGCGGGCCGAAAGAGGTTCGAGCAGATTCCCTTTCATACCTGATTTGACTGCCGAACTGCCGTCACACTAATCAGTATTGTCGCCTCGCCCGTACAATGGAATCATCAGGGCCCTTTCGTCCAATCCGCTCTCATCGTCAATCATTCCCGGCGCATAGGAAGCTTCGGCCAGGACCCACGTCGTGGCTGTCGGACCAAACCGGAGGGGCAAGGCAAAGAACTTTCCTTGGGCGACGCCCGTGCCGATCTTAAGCTGGTTCGGTCCCCTTGGGTCTCCACCGCCAATTGCTTCAGCATGGGCATGAGGGCGCGCCCGCGAAAGAGCGGGCCGGGCTTTCGTGAACCGAGCCCCCGGCAAAGAGGCCGGGGTCTCGGCCCTTCGGGCTTCAATCCCTCGCGCGATGTTGTGCATGGCTTAGGCCATGCACCTTGTTTGTTGAAGGGCTAAGGGGCGCCGCCCCTCGCGCGCGCAAGGCATCCACGCAGGCGCCGCCGCCTCCACACGCATCCCCGCACATTTTGATTTTTTGAAGAAGTGCGGGGCCCCTCGTGCGGACCCTCGGCGTCGCCAGCGCGGACCCTCCTTGCACTTGCTACCCCCGTTCTCGCCGAAGGGCAGGGGTGCAGCAGCAGCTGCACCCAAGCCCAAAGGAGAAGAACATGACACTTCTAACCAACACCCAGACCCAACAGCTACTCGCCAACGGGCGGGCCAACGCCGCCCATATCGGCGTCGACGGCAAAACCGAAGACTTCAAACCCGTCGTGAAAATCTTCTGCCCATGGACCGGAGCCACATGGCTGATCAGCGAACTCGACCCCGAAGATCCCGACCTTGCCTTCGGCCTCTGCGATCTCGGCTTCGGCTCCCCCGAACTCGGCAATGTTCGCCTTTCGGAAATTGAAGGCGTGCGCGGCCCCGGTGGCCTCACCATCGAACGCGATATTCATTTCACCGCCACCAAGACCCTGACCGAATACGCCGATGAAGCGTATCGCGCAGGCGCAATCGTCGCTTGATGGAGGGCCCCATGCGCAAGGACCTCTATCAGAACATCACCGACCAGATCGTTGAACAACTGGAGCAGGGCGTGCGCCCATGGCTCAAGCCATGGAGCGCCGCCCATCTCGCGGGTCGCGTCTCGCTGCCGCTTCGCCACAACGGCACCCCTTATCGCGGCGTCAATATCATCGCGCTGTGGATGCAAGCCGTTGCCAAAGGCTACAGCGCGCCGCGCTGGATGACCTTCAAGCAAGCCCTCGAACTCGGCGGCTGCGTCCGCAAAGGCGAAAAGGGCAGCTTGACGGTCTACGCCGACACCATCACCCGCACCGAGACTGACGCCGCCAGCGGCGAGGAGACCCCCACCGAAATCCACTTCCTCAAGGGCTATACCGTTTTCAACGTCGAACAGATCGACGGCTTGTCCGATCAGTATTATGACCGGCCCGCGCTACGGTTGGAGCCCTTGCGGCGAATTGCGCGTGCCGATGCATTCTTCGCTGCAACCCGCGCCGAGATCGTCCATGGCGGCAGCAACGCATGCTATATCGAACGGCACGACCACATCCATATGCCGTGCATCGACGCATTCGAAAGCACGGAATCCTACTACGCCACGCTTGCCCACGAATGCACGCACTGGACCAAACACCCCTCGCGGCTCGCCCGCGAATTCGGGCGCAAACGCTGGGGTGATGAAGGCTACGCCATGGAAGAACTGGTCGCCGAACTCGGCGCAGCCTTCCTTTGCGCCGGTCTTGAACTTACGCCCGAGCCCCGCGAGGACCACTCCAGTTATCTGTCGCACTGGCTCACCGTCCTGAAGAACGACCGCCGCGCAATTTTCACCGCCGCCGCCCACGCCCAGCGCGCCGCCGACTTCCTGCACCGCCTTCAGCCGCAGCAAGCGCAAGCTGAGGCCGCATGACCTCCCGCAACGACCAACTGGGCTTCGGCGATTTGCTCGCCGAGGCCGAGCGCCAAAATGATTGCCAGCGCCAAGACCGTGAAACCGCGCATCTGCCCGGCACCATGGATGAGGCCGTGCCGTACCTGCACGGCCTCATTGCCAAGCATCATGCGGCGATGCTCGCCGCTGATGCGGCCACCGCCATGGCGCTTCGCGCCGAGGCGGATTTGCTGGCCACCAAGCTGAACCGCTTCGAGCCCGGCATTCTGGCAGGTCCCGATGCGCCCGGCTGCAGGCTCGACCGGGAAACGCGGGCTAGCGATGGCACCGTGCCGCTTTGGGGGCAGTCGGGATGCTTTGAAATCTGCGTGCTGGACATGCGCGTGCTGATCGAACTTGAAGGCCTGTTCGGGATTTGCGCGTCGGTTTGTCCGTTGCTGGGCTTTGCGGCCCGCGCCATCGACTGGGAGAGGCCTTTCCTTAGCGAAACCGGCTATCGCAGCTTCCTTGGTCTGTCGGGCGACCTGCAGCCCAACCTGACGCCGGAACAGTTCGTGCGCAACGTCGTAACGGCGCACATCGTCCGGGACCTCAAAGGCAAGCTCCTGCCGATCAAGCCTCAATATCGAGACAGGCACCAACAGACGGCCCTGCCACCAAGCAATGCCGGGCACTGTGTCGCGGAGGAAAGCGGCGGCAAACGGGACCGGTAACAGAAAACCTGAATTCGGCTCCCCGGTAGTGCGATCCGCACCTGCGATATCAAGCTTAATGAGTAAGTCTTGTTGCCAACCACAGGATTCAGCATAGCCTCAGGACACCGGGCAATTTGAGCAGGTCCGGGTCCACCATGCCAAGGCCGTCAGGCAAAAATACTCTGCTTGGCGGCCTTGTTGAAATGCTGAACGGTCACGCATGCCGGCTATTTGTTCGAAAGATATTTCCCGGTTCGAGATAGTCTGCAGCAAGTGCGGCGGACTCGGCATCGCCATTGATGGCCGGACAAACGCTCCGTCCGACACGTCGATAAGGTGTCGCCATTGCGGTTCGCCGCGAGGCACACTTGCAGCGCTCCGGCAGCTTGCGCTGTACGGCAAACACGACCAGTTCGAGTTCTGAAGCTGGGGTCACTTTGCGTGTTGTGCACGATTGCCGTAGGGCCGAAGGGGTTCGAGTAGCCTTCCTTTCATAAGTGCTTTACCTGCTACACCTGCCGTCACACTAATCAGTGTTGCCGCCACGCCCATAGAATGGAAGAAACAGGGCCCTTTGGTCGGTGCCGCTCTCATCGTCAATCATTCCCGGCGCATAAGAAGCTTCGGCCAGCACCCACGTCGTGGCCGTCGGACCAAACCGGAGAGGCAAGGCAAAGAACTTTTCTTCGTCTTCCTCGACGCACGCGCCGAAAGCCTCGTCGATCAGCCTTCCGGCCTCGCTCATCACTTTCACCTCTGCAATGAACGTTGGAAACCGGTCGATATCGCTAAGGTCAAACTGCGCGATGAAATATCTCCCGTCTTCGTCGCTGATGAGAATGCTCGGCATGTGCTCGCGCATCATGTCCAGCATCAACGCAGCTGATCGGATCGGCCTCCGGCTCTTTCTAAGCATTTACGGCCTCCATACTCTACGCAACACCACTGGTCGGGAACGTAAATGCGTGATCCAGACTTTTTTGAGTCAGGAATGATCAGAAGTGCGCCGCCATAATTTGTTTGAAGAAGCGGGCTGTCTTGTGCGAGGGGCCGCCCTTGAGTTGTGCTGGCATGGATACTTCTAACAAAGGAGAGACCATGACCGACACGTTCACCATTGGAAAACGACTGATCCGACGCAACCAGCTGGCTTTCGTTGAGCCCTACGTTCCCACCGATCCGTCGCCGATCCAGACCAGCCGCAGCTTTCAGGCCCGCGTTGTCCTGCTCAATCGCGACAGTATCCTGATCGAGGATAGCGTCACGGACTTCGCCGTCGCCAATCGCTTTCTGCTCCTCCCTGAGGATCAGACCGCGATCAACCCCGCCATCCGCTTCGGCGTCGAATTGTTCACGCCCGCCGATGGCTTCCGTCCGTCAAAGCCGTTCTGTTCCCGGCTGCGCTGGCGTGACCTCGATGGCAACGATCAGAGCAAGCTGTTGCTGACCAGCCCGGAGGTGGTCCTGGAGATGATCACAGACGGCGCGCCGCTCGCTGATGCGCCGTCTGCTGGCAGCGGCCAACCGGCCAAATCCCGGCGCGGCAAGCGCCCGTCGCGGAGTAAACTTCCCGCAGGGCAGCCCGCATAGTCTCCCGCAAGAGGGGAGGGACCGCCCGGTGCCGCTGTGAAGCGCGGCTGCATCGGCTGCGGTGCCTTACTAATCATTCACCTCCATTTCCGGCTCAACACCACAATAGCGATTTACCATGTTGCCCCAAGCTACAGCCGGTTGGCATCGCGCGCTTCGCGCGCCCTTCGGGAACGCAAGCCGAAAATTAAAGAAATTTTCTAGCTTGCCGTTCGCTGCCAGCCCGGCTGCTGAACGCAAGGGGCAACGAGATCGCCATTGTGGTGCCTCGCTTAACTGGAAATGGAGATGAATCATGATTATTGGCAACTTCACCTACGACGCCGCAACCGACAGCTATGCCGGGACGCTGATGACCCTCACTGTGCAACGCGAGAAAATCCGTATCCGGCCCTGCGATAAGTCGTCGGACCGCGAACCGGACTACCGCGTAGTCGCCGAAACAGTCTTCGGCACCGTCGAGTTCGGCGCGGCATGGAAACGCACCAGCGAGCGCGGACAGGAATTCCTGTCCGTCTCGCTCGATGATCCTTCCCTTGGTGGCCCCCTCAACGCCGCGCTGTTCCTCGACAGCGAAACCTGCACCGCCCCCTTGGTCTGGACACGGCCCAAGGCCAAGCCGGTCGCAGCCGCCGCCGCTCCCGCCGCAGAGACGCAGCGCGCAGCGGCAAAGAAAAGCAAGGCGGCCTGATCCTTCGGGCACCGGTCGCCCCAAGCGACCGGTGCCCATTTCTTTACGTCCGGTGATACGGGTCGGGATCGAACGTCCCAGCAAGGCGCGGGATCTGCCAGTACGGCGCACGACCGACCAGAAACGGATCGTGCTTGCCCGCAAAGAACGTCACGGCCTCATCCGAGGGCATGCTCATCAACCGCTCGAACGGCAGCAACGGCATCAGGCTTTCGCTCAAAGTGTCGCCGCGCTCCATCCGAAGCAGTCCCGGCGTGAAATTGCGGCTCCTGCTTTCACCCGTGAAGGTGCCGCCGCGCCGTTGCAGATATTCAGCCGTCTGCACATCCGTGGGCGTAAAGAATTGCACCAGCCCGCAATTGGCGAGAATGCTCATCCATTGCGCCCCGTAGACCGCTTGCAATTGCGGAACGTCCTGCAAGAACGGCCAGAGCTGCAAATTGTAACCCGCAGCAAAGCCAAACGCATTCGAGACCGCAGGCAATTGCTGCAGCCGTGCGAATTCATCCAAAATGAACAGTACCGGATGGCCGCCCGGCTCCGCCGTAATGGTGTCAATCGCCGAGGTGATCACCAGCCGCAGAAACCGCGCATAGGCGTCCATGAACTGACCCGGCAGGATCAGATAGACCGTGGTCGGCTTCTTTTTCAGCTGGCGCAAATCGAAATCATTGCCGGTCAGCGCGCCGCCGGTTGCCTCATCCGAGAGCGCCGGATCATCCAGAAAGCCCGTCTGCGTCACCGCCGTGTTGATCGCGCTCGAAATGTCCCGCGCCTCATCATCCCGAAACCGCGCCACCGGCTGCCGAATGAACGGGTAGGGGCTGTTCTGCATGGCGACCAGCAACGCCGCCGCATCCTCGTTTCGCGCCGAAATGTCGGTCACCATGCGCCGCATCTGCGCAAGCGTGGCCTTGCGGCCACGCGTTGCGACCAGATGCAACATCAGCGCCGCGACAAGGTCGCGGGCTGTGTCGTCGAAATACGGATCACGCGCCTGCGTCACAATCAGCGCCTGCGCCAGCGCCGCCGTTTCCGCCACCACGTTCGGGCTCTTGATGTCGAGGCGACTTAACGGATTGTAGCGGTGCCGGGGCAGATTCCACGGCCTGCCGGTGTGCAGGCCGAAGGGATTGAGCACATAAACATCCTGCCCCATCGCCGCGCGGTGACGTGCCGTCACCGCCGCGTTCTGCCCCTTGGGATCGACCACCACCACGCTGTGCGGCACCTGCAGCAGCGCCTGCACGATCACCGATGCGCCCTTGCCGCTGCGCGTCGGACCGAACGTGCAGAGATGCCGGTTGTCCGTATAGCTCGGAAAAGTCTGCCGGTCCGGCTCATAGCCGTAAGGAATAGGAAAGCCCATCGCTGCCTCCCGCCCTAGCGTTCTTCGCTGTAACCAGCGGCGCGGAAGTCCTTGGCCTTGCCGAACTTCGCATCCGGTCGGCTCTGACCCGCAATCGGGCCCATCCGCCAGCCGAACATGAAGGGCAGGCCCGGCAACAGCACATAGGCCACCATCGGCCAAATCGAATGCCATTGCCGGATCGCCACCATGCCAAGGAACAGACCGCCCAGAACGACCCCGGTGATGACGCCGGAATGCCGATTCCATACGTCCTTTCCGAACTTGCGGCGCTCGCGCTCGTACAACGCCCGGCATTGACCGCCCATCATCACCAGCGCCGCGACGGCCATCAGCACCAGCACAAGCGGCATATCGGTCACCACGCGCGGCGCGACGGCGAAGTAGACCAACAGCCACGCCACACCATGCGCGAGCAGGGCAATCGTACGCGGCCCCAGCATCGCGCTCAGCTCCGAGGGAAGCCGCAGCAGAAACAATCCCGCAGCGATCACCAGCAGCGCTACAAAGAATGCAGTCGTGCCGTCAATCTTCAGCTCAACCGCTATCTCGTACCAAAGGCACACCAGCGCGCCCAACTTCCAAGCAAGTCCTTTGATCATGACGATCTCCTCCATGTTGACACATGAAGAAGATCACAGAGTCCAATCCAAGCCGGACGGAATGATTTGGAATACGCAACACTCCACCGCGACAGATGGAAGTGAGCTTTGTTTTGCGCGTGTTTGATGCGCCAAAGCCGATACCGTGCGTGATATCTGTTGGGCCAAGAGCGTAGCGAGATGTGGTTTGCGGTACCGCAAACCTCTCGCCGGGGCGGACGAAGCCCCGGACCCGCTGAGGACGCATGCGCTCTGCTAACAACGAGAAAACATGGCACGACCAAGCAAATCGGAAAAGCGCGATCGGCAGATCAACCTGAAGCTGACAGTCAGGGAGATGGCCTGGCTTCGCGCGCGGGCGGCCTCGCTTGGCATGCGTCCTGTCGATTTCGGGCGCGCGCAACTGTTGTCCGACCGGCCGATCAAGATGATCGCCCGATCTGGCGGGCCACATCTCGATCCGCTCTTCATCGCGCAGATGTCGCGGATCGGAAACAACCTCAATCAGATTGCGCGAAATTTCCATCGTTTTCAGGTGCCTCCGCCGGCGGACTTGCAGCCCGTTCTCCAAGCCATCCGGGAAATCATTCGAAAGGCCTCCGTCGATGGTGCCTAAGCTGTTTCGGTCCGGAAAGTCCTTCAAGACACTCGGTGCGTATCTGCTGCATGACGCAGACAAAGCCAGCACGTCGGACCGGGTGCGCTGGACTCACACGTTGAACCTCGCCAGCGACCAGCCCTCGCTTGCCATCGATGAGATGCTCTGGACCTACCGTAGCGCAGAGGATCTGAAACGCGAAGCCGGAGGCAAGACCGGCGGACGCCCGCTCAAGGACCCGGTGCGGCATTTCTCGTTGAATTGGCATGTGTCGGAAAACCCAACCCGCGAACACATGATCGAAACCGTCGAGGCGTTTCTCAAGCATATGGGTTGGGAGGATCATCAAGCCGTCATTGTCTGTCATGCCGACAAGCACCCCCACGTTCATGTGATGCTCAACGCGGTCCACCCGGAAACCGGGCGGGCCCTCAACAGCACCTTTGAGAGGCGGCGAGCCCAGGAGTGGGCGAAGCAGTATGAGCGCGACCACGAGGCGGTGTTCTGTGAAGAGCGCCTCAAGCCGGTTGAGGAACGAGATCAATCTCCGAACCGGAAGATATGGGAGCGGATGAAGGGGACTGAATACGATTTCGACCGCAGCGAGGTCGAGCGCGTCGCAAGCGACTTCGACTATTTCACACGCGGTGACGAGACCGAGGGCAATGCCAAGGAATGGCAGGCTTTGAAGCAGCACCAGCGTCACCAGCGCGAACATTTCTTTATCGACGGAAAGCAGGCCTACCGCGCAGTCCGCAATGCGGTGTTCAGGGAGGTTCGCGAGGAGTTCCGGGCGGAATGGCGTGAGTATTATCGCGCCGTGCGGGAGGGAGTGCATCCGAAGACGCTGGCGATCCTGAAGGAAGACATACTGCAACGACGTGACCACGCGCTCGATGAGCGGAGAACGGAAGCCTGTCGGGAATTGCGCGAGCAGCGGGACGAGGACTATGCGGGCTTGCTCGCCAACCAAAAGGACGAGCGCGCCAAATTGCGCGAGTGGCAATCCGACGGCCAGCGCTCCTATTGGCTGCTGGACAGCTTTCATCCCGCGCCGTCGATGCCTGCTGATGATCCGGCGGAAGCGACCAAGACCCGACACAAGGACGATTTGACCGACGAGTTCCGGGAATCCGCGCGGGAGGTTTTTGAGCGGCGGGTGGACGAGAAGGAGGATGAAGGTGTTCGCGAGCCCCTTGAGGAGCAATCCTCGCTCCATGAGCCCTCCAATCCCGGTCGGATGAAAGGGATCGGCGATGTCGGGCTTGGTATCGCAGGTGCGCTCGGCGCAATCGGCGAAAGTCTGTTTGATGGGTTTTTTGGTGGTGGAGAAAAGAAGGTGAAAGAAAACCAAGGAAATCGCAGCGAGCCGGAGCCCAAAAAGGGCCATGACGCCCGCCGGGGCGCTGAAGAGCAGACCAAGACGGAAGCGGCTGCCGTGGAGGAAACGAAATTGCTGGCCTACTGGCGGGAGCGGCGCGAGCGAAAGCGCGAACGGGACTAGACGCGGATTTGGGGCAGGGGCCAGCTCCAGGTCCGGGCGACAGATGGCCCTCCCGGATGACGAGGCGGCATTGGCGCGAGCCCGGATCATGGCCGCCTTTGCAGGTTTGCTCGGTGCCGCCGTCGCCCGGCTGCAGCTGTACTACGCCGCTCGGATGGCAGGCCTGATGCTGACCGACCGGGATCAGCGCGCCGCCGCCTTGGCCGCCCTCCAGCACGAGCGGGCGGAAGCGATCCTGCATTTGCAGCAGCTGATCCGGGAGCAGCGACGGCGGGCCCTTGGGGCAGTGCGTAACCGGGCAAGGCGTAGCAGGCAGGTCCTTGCCCGGCCAATCCGTGACCATTCCGATCACCGGCGCTCACGACCGCACACCTATTCCAGCCCGTGAAACGACCGCCACTGGCTCTTTGACAGACAGACGGCTCCCTTGAGCTTGAAGAAGCCCGCCTTCTCATGGCGCACGTTGTAGTGAGCCCAAAGATTGAAGACCCGGCGCCGTGCCTTATTACCGCCGTCGCCAAAGATGAATTCGGCGATTGCGCGCGCGCCATAGATGATATCACCCGAGAGTGCCTTCGCCCCAGGGCTGTTGGCTTCGTCCAGTCGCTTCTCTGGAAGAGAGCCGGGTACGATCATCTGTGGGTTTCGGGCGCGAGCATGGTGGTGCTGCATCGCCCGGAAACAGTCATCGGCGGTCCCGACCGGATTGCGGGTAGCTGAGGTCCCGCTAAGTTCGGTAGCGGACGACGAGTACTTCTTGTTCTCGTGGGTAACCATGGCTTCTACCTCTGTACGGGTTGATCCCACACCTCAAAGAAGCCAACACTCGGGAAAGATAAACGCTACCGGTAGTCGACAAGCAGAAATCAGGCGTCGATAAGTGACACAGAACGATACTCAATTACCATCGGGTCGATTGACGTGGAGTTTTGGCCAACTCCTCGACTGGCATTTGTTCAAGCACGGCACCCGCCCGCACGTTCAGCCCTCCGCCAAGGCCGGGCGTACCTGGAATAAAAAGGAAGCGGCTCGGGCGCTGGAGATTACCAGCCGAACGCTGAGTTATTGGCTCACCGATCAGTACCTGCCCCGCGATACGAAGCAGCTTGAAAAGACGTTATTCGGCGACAGTGCCGCTTACGATGATTGGCGCGTCGAGCTGCGGAAGGCCCTTGAGAAAACCCGAGCCAGCAAGGGCTCCGGCAAGTCCGATAGTGGTGCGGCCGCGCGGACTGAGACCTCAAACCCACAGCCAAAGCAACTCCGTCCCGAACCGGCTGACGCACCGCCGCCGCCCGCTCGAACGATCAATTTGCCGGTGCTGTTCGGGGCAGAGAGGCCAAAGGTCGCCCCCGAGCCGCCTGACGCGAGAGTTTCGGGTCAAACCGGAGCGGGTCCCGCAAGCGAAAAACCGGGAAATGATCGGAAAATCCCGGCGAAAATCCCCGCAATCACAGGGGCTTCGGAATCGCGGAGATCGCCCGGCGCGTCCGGTCAATCGAGCCGTAAGAATCTGTATTTCGTCAGTGCTGGTTTTGCCGTGCTCGCGGTCGCATACGGTGCGATCCAGTTTACTTCCGGCACGAGGCAGGGACCGGGACCAGACCCACGGCCAGGTCCTGTGGTCCAGAAGCCAACCCCACCTGAAACCAGCACACAGCAACCGACGAAGAGCGACGCCAGGCGGGAGCGCGAGGCACGTCAGGAGGAACAACAGAAGCAGAGCGATGCGGAAATTCAGCGCGCCGTCGATGAAGATATCCGGCGCGACGCTCTGACCAGCTTCAAGCTGCGCGACAACTTTACCGTCAACGGGCAGACGATCGGAGGCGTCATTACCCTGACTGAGGCCGACTGCGCGGTGGCCTGTATGCGGTCCCGATGTGACGGCTGGGCCTTCAACAAGAACGGCCCGTTCGTCCGGGGCACTTATCGCGCATGTTTGAGATTTGCTGCTCCCCTCACGTTCACAGCCAATCCTGACTTCGTTGCCGGGCAACGGATTCCAGAGGCCGACGCCCCCAGAACCACCGGCAACGCCACGGTCAAACCTGAAGTCGTCGTCGTGAAGAGTGAAGCCGCCCCGATCACGGTCGCGGAAGCCCCGGTCGAGAAGGACCGGGTCCATTGTGCCGGTCGATATTTCGTGATGCCGGGCTTCAAGCTGACTTGCAACCAGATGCTGACCGGCGGCACCAGCCCCGGCCCCGGTCCAACGTCATTCATTGTCGGCACCGCCAATGACTGCATGGCCAAATGTAAGCCCGTCGAGAATTGCGTGGGGTTCACCTACGACGTCGCCGAAAAGTCGGTCCAGCATATCTGCCGGATCTTCGGGCCGACCCCGAACACGGTGACGTCAGCCGGATGGCTGCGAGCCGTGCGGTGACGGGGCAACAATCGCGCAATTTCCCTTCGTCCAGGGGGCCAATCTATGGAGGTGCGGCCGCAACCTGAGAGCGGCGTTGAGAAGCGTGCGTCGCTGGTGACGCGGCGCGCGGCGGCGGTGTGGCCCTATCACCAGCTCTCTGAATGGCGACTGGCGCGCGGAATGACTGAGACGCGTCGGGGGTAAACGCAAAGCGCGCATAAGAAGGTTTTGAGGTCGGTTCAGATGTCACCGGCTCACGCCGCGCCGATTGTTTTTCTGGCTTTGGAATGGGAGAAACTGCATCCTTGATCGCCTGTCCCACTGCGACAGGAAGCGACGGTTCAACCCACCAATCCTTTCCAAATTGATCGCCAATTCGTCCAATGCCTTGGCGAATGGCCTCGTACGAGGCTTCGCCATATGCAAGGCCCGCCGCGCCGCCAAGACCAAAGAATGTCCGTACTGTTCCTCCGGCAAGAGCGGCGGTCGCTTTGCCAAAATCGCCTTCAAAGATATGCCGACCTGTTTCCCAAATGCCGTGGGCGGCTCCAACCACTGCACCTGCTATCGGCAATGCACGTCCGGCAAATGATGCAAGTTGGAGCAGGCCAACCTTGTGCAGGAATGGGGCCGCTTTGGAGATGATCCCCGTCGCTCCTTTACGAATGGCGGTGCCCGTCTTGTCGGAAAGCCCCAGCGTTGCAGTGTTCAAAGTTTGATTGGCTATTTCGACGGCTGTCGGCTACCCGTGGCTTGTCCGACCTTGTCGTACAAGTGTGACGTTCCAAGAATTGACGAAATACTCGATGGTGTTCGATATCTGCAAGATAGGCAAGTTGTGAACACTCAGTCGTGCTGGAGCAGGGCTGGTTTTGTCGCGGTTCAAGTGTGAAGCCGAGGTCAGCCATGCGTCTCGCTAACTCGCTTGCAATTGCCGAAATGCTGCGCGCGATTTCCCTTCGCGATCCGGTACCATCTCGTGCCTAATTTCGCGTTCACACTCCAAGTAGGGGACGGTCTTGCGAACGGTCAGATCCTTGGCCGCAATGAAATCATACTCCCACGTACTAACATCACCCTGAACGCGACGCAGACGAACATATGAATCTGTTTCGGAGGTAAGTCCTGGCCGCCATACAAAGTATTCGAGCTTGAGTCGGCCCGAGGGTAAGGTGGCGCTGTCGTCGTCTTGCTTGCTTGATGCCATGATATTCCTATTCCACATATGCTATTTCGAGAAATCTTACAGCGCCTTAATTATTGCTGCAATTCGTATCAAATGCCGGATTTGAAGCCCGCAAGTGTTTGACAGTGTTACTAGTCAAATCGTTGATGTCCCGGCGTTAGTAGTAACGCTCAGAAGCGCTATTATCCTCAGCGCTTGAATTCATGGGTAATGCCGTTCTAGCGTCATGCTAATTCTGTTGTTGCTTTTCATTTTTGAAGACGAGGTCCGCCATGCGTTCTCATTACGTTGCTTGCAGCTTTTGAAATGCTGCTCGTGCCTTTCCCTCGCGATCAGGCTCCATGGCGCGCACAAATTCGCGTTCACAATCCAAAAAAGGAACGGTCTTGCGTATGGTTAGGTCTTTGGCTTCAAGGAAGTCGTAGTGCCAAGTTTCCACGTCACATTGATCCCGGCGCAAACGAACGTATGAATCTGTGTCAGGAGTAAGCCCAAGTCTCAACACGTAGTATTCGCGTTTGCACTGACCAGTCGACAAAGTCCCACGTTCGCTATCGTCTTTTTGCGCGCTTGATGCCATGATCAATCCTTTACATCGATAATGCCGTCTAGCGTCATGCTAAGTCTGTTGTTGCTTTTCATTTTTGAAGACGAGGTCTGCCATGCATCCTGCTACGCCGCTTGCAGTTTTCGAAAGGCTGCCCGCGCTTTTCCGTCGTAATCGGGCACCATCTCGCGCACTATTCCACGGTCACATTCCAGAGCGCGTACCGTTTTGCGGATTGTCAAATCCTTGGCTGCGAGGAAGTCGTATTCCCATGTGATTGCGGCATCCTGGTCGCGCCTCAGGCGGACATATACATCGTCGGCGGGCGGTCCCGACTGAAACACAAAGTACTCGCGTTTGCGCTCACCGCTTGGCAAGGTAGCATTGTCGTCGTCAGCGCTTTGCGTGCTTGGTGTCATTATCATTTCCTAGAGTGACGGAGCTTACATAGCCTTAATTGTTGCGGCAACTCGTATTCATTGGCCCGATTGTCCTTCTTGTTCCGCGATCCAGGCCAGCAGTACCGAACGACGTGCGCAAATATTGGCACCGAGTCTGAATACCGGCAAACGGGCAGTCTCGACCAGATTGTAGACCTTGCGCCGATGCTTTCGATCGCCAAACAGGAATTCAGCGATTTCGTTGGCGCCCGCAAGAATATCGCCCGCAAGCGGTCGTGCAGGTGCAATGTCGTTTGGTGGCAGCCCATGGCTGGCTGGTACGATGCCGTGCAGGACTGGCCGCGTGTTGATTTCGTCCATCATGCTCCTTTCGTCATCAGGAAACGCGAGCATTGTAGCTGATCCGACATTCTCTGTGGCGGACGAAAGCTCTTCGAACAAACAAGCGCGCAATCATCAAAGAGATTGAGCGCCATAATTTGTTCGAACAAGCCGAACATCTAGCCAGAGCTGCGTCAATCCTGTCAGCTTCATTCGGTGCACGCGAGTGGAACGGTGCATTTCGTTGATTTGAGAATTTGAAGGGGCTCCGCCCCTCGCGCCCGCAAGGCATCCAAACACGCGCCGCCGCATCCACACGCATCCCCACTGCATGGGGCCCCTCGTGCGGACCCTCGGCGTCGCGCGTTCGGAGCCTCCTTGCAGGCGCTACCCCCGTTCTCGCCGAAGGGCAGGGGTGCAGCAGCAGCTGCACCCCATGCTTGAGGGAAGAGGGCGAACTACGGCGTGTGGAATCTTCGGCATCGACCGGCAACCGAAAGGAAGCCGGTCTGGCGATCTCCGGGCGACGCATTCATTGAACTAACCATGGCTAAACTTCGCAAAAGAAAATGGACCAATAAACGTGGCGTGACCCATCACGGCTGGTCTGTGGATTTCACGGATGCGCGTGGGAGGAGGGTCCGACGGCTCTTTGACTCCCGCGCCGCGGCCGACAATTTCCGCATCGACATTGAAGGAAAGCTCCGCAACAGCTCCTTTCGCGCAGAGTCCGTGCTGGCGACAGTAAAGGACGCGGCCATGAGCTTTATCGAATATTGCGAAGGGCGCATGCGGCGCAGAGAGCGCATGACGCCAAATATGTTCGACAACTATTGCGGGCACATCCGCAACTACATCTGCCCAGACGTTGAGCATCATCTTCGTGTCAAGCATTTTCGGAAGAAAGTGCTCTTCAAGCATGGTATCGGCAATGTCAGGCTGACCGACCTCACGTTCGGCAAGGTCAATGAATTCCGCGATAGAATTCGCGACTCCGGGCTCTCCGTCACCAGTACGCGAAAGATCCTTGCAACGCTAAAGCTGATTTTGGCCCATGCTATTAGCCGTGATCTAATCCGAGAAAATGTAGCGCAAGGGGTCCGGGTCATTGGCCGGCGCGAGGAGGAATACAAACGTGTCGTTCCGCCAACCAAGGAGAATATGAGGCGCCTGATCGCCGTGGCGGATAAGAAATTCCGAACCAAGTTGCTCTTTGCGGCGATGACCGGCGTCCGCGCCAGTGAGTTGCACGCGTTACGCTGGCGGCATGTCAATCTTGACAAGGCCGAGGTGACGGTCGTCACCCGGGTTGATCGTTATCGCATCGAAGACGTGACCAAGACCGTTGCAGGTACTAGGACAATCCCGATCGGCGTTGATGTTGTACGGGAGCTTGAAGCCTGGAAGGCGGGAAGCAAGTGGATCAAACCGGACGACCTTGTCTTTGCAAATGAATGGGGCCGTTACGAAAGCCATCCCAACATGATCAAACGCAGCTTTAAGCCTCTCTTCGAGAAGCTGGAGAAGTTGCACGCCGAAAACCCCGAGCTTCACCCTGAGCCGCCCCCTCGCTTCAACTGGCATGCGCTCCGCCACTTTGCGATTTCGTGCTGGATCGACGCGGACTTGCCGATCAAGGCCATCCAGACATTCGCGGGCCACAGCTCATCTGCGGTGACCATGGATCGGTACGGCCATCTCTTCAAATCGGAAGACCACAAGCTGGCCATGGACAAGATTGCTCGCTTCTTTTCCGGTGAAGGACCGATCCGCCCGACGGCCGAGAAAGAGGCGCGAAGCGATCAAGCCGACGAACCTCGCCCCTGATCCGTCGGCAGGATCGGCCAAAAGATCGGCCAAAAGCGCCTCAAGAATTTGAAAAACGTAACTATTGCAATGCGTTAGGAGATATTCAGATCGGCCAAATTTGGCTAGGCCAGTTTGGCCGGCTCAGCTTTGCTTATGTGTCAGCCGCTAAATGCTTGATATTCCTGTTAAAAGTAAACGTTAGCTTCTTAGGGAGTGGTAAAGCGCTTTAAGATAAGCTATACTTTATTCAACGGCTTCAGATGACATAAAAAGAAGCTATGATTGCGTGATTGGCCGTTTCGTCCTGAAAGCCAGTTGTGCAAGAAGTTGGAGTTTATCATGACGCTCAGGAAAGCGGAGGTTCTTTTCAAAGACCTGTCTGCGGGCACTCTTGAAGAGACGGCCAGCGGTGGGACCCGCTTTACCTATGCAAAGGACTGGAACACCTCGATCGCTTGCACGCTGCCCGTCCTGCAACGCGAGCATGAGTGGGGCCAGGGACTTCATCCTTTCTTCCAGCATCTCGGCCCCGAAGGGTGGTTGCGTGAGAAGCAGGCCCGCACCGCTCATATTCAGGAGGAAGATGATTTCGGCTTGCTGCTCCGCTATGGCGCGGACTGCATCGGGGCCGTCGGCGTCCGCCGTTTGGCGGGCGACAAAGGTGACGACGTTGGTGTTGCCGAAGTCACCGCAAGCCCAGGTCGAACCATTTCCGGCGTTCAACGGAAACTCCTTGTCGTCAAGGAGGCCACGGGCTTCACGCCTGCCGGACGCGAGGGCCTTGCGCCCTACATCGCAAAATTCAATTCAGAAAGTGAAACGCTACGGACGCTTGTGCGCAACGAGAACTTAAGCCTGCGCTGGTCGGCAGAACTTCTCGGCAAGAACGAAGTCAACCAATTCACGCTTGCTAACGTCGCCGTTCTCAACGAGCAGGCGCTCATTTTGACAAGGTTCGATCGCACGGCGGAAGGCGGCAAGCTGCGGCTCGAAGACTTCGCGCAGATTCTGCAAAAACCACGCGGTCGCGATTTTGCCGGGAAATATGATGCTTCTTACGAAGATGTCGCCGACGTCATCAAGAAGCACTCAGCCCGCCCGGAGATCGACATTGCACGCTTCTTCCGCCGCCTCGTGACATTCGTGCTGGTCGGAAATTGCGACGCTCATCTCAAGAATTTCTCCCTCCTCGAAACCGATACCGGCCTGCGGCTCTCGCCGGCCTACGACATTGTCAACACGGCCATCTATGACGGCTATGACCAGAATATCGCTCTCGCCATCGACGGCAACAAACCGCATCTCGACGAAGTTACGCCCGAGCTTCTCACCGGGTTTGGGCGGAGCATTGGCCTCTCTGATCGCGCCGTCGAACTTATCTTCAGTGATCTCAGGAAGGCCGCACGACGCGCGGCCCCCATTATCACTCCGCCGGAGGGCGAGCCACCGGAAGGCTTTGTCAATCGTTACTCAGAAATCGTGAGGGGCGCATGCCTTCGCATTCTCGGGGAGTAATCCCTCTCAACTGGCAAGAACTGATCGCTGAAGCAATCCGCCGCCGCAAGGCGGAGAAGATGACGCAGCGCGAGCATGCCGCCCTTGCTGGCGTCAGCATCCCCACGATTGGCAGTTTCGATCGTGGCGAGCGTTCACTGACCCTTGAAAAGGCCTTCGACATCCTTCGTGTCGTTGGTCTTGTCGAGGAGCCAAATAGGGGCGGCGCACAGGAAAACTTCGTTCAGGATGCTTTCAAGCGCTGGCGCGAACTGACGTCAAAGCTTCCGTCCGACTCTCCGGGGCGCTTCCCGAATGGATGGTACCGCATCGATTACGCGTTGGAGGGGGATATCAAGACAGTCGAGCTTCATCGGCTTGAGGATTTCTTGCGGCGTGCTGTTGTCCCTCAAATAAGTTGGCCACTCTTCTGGCTCCCGAAGCGCAATGAATTGGCTGCGTACGAGAAGGATGGCGTACTTGAATGCTGGTTGAAACCCGCCGATGGCGGAGGAGATCGCATCTTGAATTCCACGCCGGACAATTGCGACTTTTGGCGCGCAACACCAACGGGTAGAGCCTTCATTATCAGGGGATATCGAGAAGACAGCCAGGAGACGTTCTCGCCGCGCACAATCTTTGACACCACCCTTCCCACATGGAGAATAGGCGAGGCACTATTGCATGCAGATAGGCTCGCCAGCGCACTTTCCCAGGACAAAAGCAAAGTGAAGGTGAAGCTCCGTGTGCTCTTTACCGGTCTTTCAGGTCGCGTGCTTCGCTCCTGGGCCAACCCCATGTCCGACCTCTTTATGGAAGGCGGAGCGGCTCGGAGTGACGAGGCGGTGCTAGAAGCGACTGTGCCCGTTTCGGACATCGACAAAAATCTTGCCGCCCACGTGCATCCGCTCGTTGCTTCGCTCTTCGAACGCTTTGGCGTCACGGGTCTGACGATCGATCGCGTTGCCGCTGAACTTTTGAGGATGCGCGGCGGGCATTTCTAAGTCTCTCAATCTTCGATAAGAATGCCCCTTAGGCGAAGTAATCAAGAGCGTTGTTGAAGGTCCATCGAAGCGGCTGAGATTGATGTCCTTAGCCGCAACGACGTCACCTTAAGGAGGACCTGTGCAGAGCAAGAATTTTTCAGCCAATACGATGGAAGAACAACAGGAGATTTTCAACGATTACTTTGATCGTGATCTTGAGCATTATTTTGATTCACGAATTTCGTGTTGCGAACACTGTTACGACGAATTTTGTAGCGAATGGCCAGGCACCGCAGCACGAGATGAGCGGTTCCTCACTTCAAGCATTGAGATCGAATACTTCCTGAGCCAGAGCCGCATTCAAGATGACTTCTACCCCGAAGAAATTGAGTTCTTTGCCAAACAACTCAAATGCCCGAACTGTGACAGCTCGCTTGACGGAGTGTTCTACATCTTCGAACATTCATTCAAGGTAAATGAATTCCATCTCAATTCGATCGCCGAACTCGCCCACAATTCGCCATTCCTTCTGCTGAGCCATCCATTCGCGGCGAAGGTCTTCGCAGCAATCAAGCGAAAATCTGCTACGGCAGACATGCTTCCTTCTGGGGCGATTTGGTATCGCGGACGCATAGCTCGCGATGTTCCGGTTACGCCGACGCTTGCGGATTTTGGTCCGCCGCCCGCTGCTAGGGTCGCCGAAGGCCGCTATAATCATGCTGGGCATCCGATGCTCTATCTGGCCAATTCGCCTGAAACTGTTCAGAAGGAAATGCGCGTACTCGATCCAATATCCATTGCTAAGATTGAACTCAATCTGCCATGCAAGGTGTTGGACTTGATGATCTCCGATGATGTTACAGACGACGATGACGAGATTATACAGTGCCTCGCGCGCTCAGCTCTAGCCGCGGCCCCTAGAAAATCAAATGGTTGGGATCGACCTGAATACGTCTTTACAAGATTTGTCGCCGACTGCGCTCGGCATGCCGGTTTCGGAGCGATCAAATTCGGTTCGGTACAGTGTGGCGAAGGCGTGAATGTGGTTATTCTTGAAGCGCCAGCTGATTTTGCTTCGGTGGCCTGCCTTATCCAAGTCACTACAGTTTAAGTCTTTCGAGCTTTGCTACCGCCTGCTTCCGCGCGTTGCACTCTTGAGAATGCCGGTGGTCATTTTAGGTATCTTGCAGACGCGATTTTGGGCGGAAAATGTGCACGGGCTGTGCCCAAAATTTTGTGCCGTGGAACGCGTGAAAATCTTCCCGAATTTTCCCATGTATTACAATGAGTTCCGTTCTCTGGACGGCACAAAAAGGGCACTTCTTCCAGTGGAAAAAACTGTTATAAATCAATGGCCTGGACCCCTCATAACCTGAAGGTCATAGGTTCAAATCCTATCCCCGCAACCAAGTTGACTTGCGAAACCCCGGTCCCAGTGGCCGGGGTTTTCGTTTTGAGGGAAATCGCAAGGATTCCAGCGAGATCGCCTCGGAGATCGATCTTCAATTCATCATCCTGGGGCGTCAGTACGATCTCCTTTGCGAGCGATCGCAGGACTTCACCGGCCTTCGGCCGAGGACAGACGCTCCCCACGCCCGCATCATTCCCTCTCCGGCATTCCGTCCCGTTGGATTGTTTCGCATCACGCCGACATGCAGCGTCCAGTAGTTCCGACCCACGCTCCCGCGCGGGGAGCGACAGGAACGAACCGCCGCCGCGGCCGATGCGCATTGGTTTCGATCCACGCTTCCGCGCGGGGAGCGACCGCGCAGGCGGCGTCGCCGGATGTCGCCGAGGTATTTCGATCCACGCTCCCGCGCGGGGAGCGACGTTCCGGGGTCAGCTTTAACGATACCTTCTACCGTTGTTTCGATCCACGCTCCCGCGCGGGGAGCGACCGTGTCTGAAGGCCGAAGCAGATGGCCTATGGGAGTTTCGATCCACGCTCCCGCGCGGGGAGCGACGACCCCGTTCGGCGTGAAGATTGTTGGCTCCAAGTTTCGATCCACGCTCCCGCGCGGGGAGCGACACAACGTCTCAAGATCATAAAGGCCGCGGTAGAGGTTTCGATCCACGCTCCCGCGCGGGGAGCGACCGAAGTACACAACCTTGCCGTTTCGCATCGACTTGTTTCGATCCACGCTCCCGCGCGGGGAGCGACGGGCGTTCGATCGCGCTTACGCCAGCCTCGAAGCGTTTCGATCCACGCTCCCGCGCGGGGAGCGACGACGTGTACGCGGCGCGGGACGATGCCGTTGCGAGGTTTCGATCCACGCTCCCGCGCGGGGAGCGACACGGCATCTTGGGATGGATCGTTCGGAGAGGGTGTTTCGATCCACGCTCCCGCGCGGGGAGCGACGCGCGCCGAGTACCGCGCTCGCCTCGATTTTCTCGTTTCGATCCACGCTCCCGCGCGGGGAGCGACTCGCTGCCTGCGGCGTGAAGCCAAAGCCGCGCAAGTTTCGATCCACGCTCCCGCGCGGGGAGCGACGCCAGTGAATGTGTAGTTGATGGTAATGCTTGTGGTTTCGATCCACGCTCCCGCGCGGGGAGCGACACGACATGCCTTCGTCCGGCCCAGTATAGGCGTCGTTTCGATCCACGCTCCCGCGCGGGGAGCGACGCTGACTTCCGTCACGTCGTAGGCTGAAATGCAGTTTCGATCCACGCTCCCGCGCGGGGAGCGACGATCTCGGAAGGGGTGTTGTGTCCGAGTGGAAGGGTTTCGATCCACGCTCCCGCGCGGGGAGCGAC
>Ga0105047_10001745_pt1 | contig 39138 bp, 42 predicted proteins | sample MAT04_FD_78384 | JGI IMG/M metagenome (GOLD analysis project Ga0105047, IMG submission 78384) | Freshwater microbial communities from Lake Fryxell liftoff mats and glacier meltwater in Antarctica - MAT-04 (megahit assembly) | ecosystem: Environmental > Aquatic > Freshwater > Ice > Liftoff...
GATGCGGTCAGAAGGCGTGTCGAACACGCTGTGCAGCGCCACGCTGAGTTCGACCACGCCAAGGTTGGAAGCGAGATGGCCGCCGGTTCGCGAGACGCTGTCAATGATGAAGGTGCGCAATTCGGCACTGAGTTCTTTCAGCGCGGCACGATCCAGTTGCTTCAGGTCGGCGGGGGAGGCGATGGATTCCAGCAGAGACATGGGGCGCGATCCGAGTGGCGTTCAGTTGTGTCGTTCAGACTAACGCTCAGTAACGGCGTTCAATGATGAAGCGGGCGATATCGGTCAGACGCTGTCCAGCCGAGCCGAAAATGGAAATGGCGGCCAGCGCGTCATCGATCAGTTCACGCGCATAGATGCGGGTTTCTTTTGCATTCATCAAGGTGAGATAGGTCGCTTTACCCTGGGCGGCATCTTTGCCGGCGGTTTTCCCCAGCGTGGCGGTGTCGGTTTCCGCGTCCAGCACATCATCCATCACCTGAAACGCCAGGCCGACGCAATGCGCGTAACGCTCCAGGCCGGCACGCGCTTCGGCGGCCAAGGCGCCGCCGCTCATGCCACCGAGCAGCACGGCGGCCTGGATCAGGGCGCCGGTCTTGTGGATATGCATGAATTCGAGTTCCGCCAGTTCCAACGTCTTGCCGGTAGCGGCCAGATCAACCGCCTGGCCGCCAGCCATGCCGCGCGAACCGGAGGCTTTCGCCAGCAATGCCAGCATGGCAACCTGGGTCGCCGCATCGGCGCAGGCCTCAGGGCTGGCCAGGAGTTCGAAGGCCATACTTTGCAGGGCGTCGCCCACCAGCAGGGCGGTCGCTTGATCGTATTGGACATGGCAGGTCGGCTTGCCGCGGCGCAGATCGTCATCGTCCATGCATGGCAGATCGTCATGCGTCAGCGAATAGACATGGATCAGTTCAACCGCACCAGCGGCGTACTCGACGCGCTTCGCATCAACGCCGACCGCCTCGCCCGCGGCGAACGCCAGCATCGGGCGAATCCGCTTGCCGCCGCCCAAGGTGGCATAGCGCATCGCGGCATGCAGTTTTTCCGGCGCGATGGCGGCATCCGGCAACGCCCGCGCCAGCACGCTTTCGATTCGCGCCTGTATGCCGCGCGACCAAGCTGCGAAATCAGCCATTGCCATTTCCATTGCGAAGGCTGCCGTCGCGACCACGCGGGATGTAATCTTTCAAGACACCGTTTTCGAGGACTTTGATCTGCAATTCAGCATCCTCCAGTTTCTTCTGGCAAAAGACAGAGAGTTCCATACCGCGCTTGTAGGCAGCCAGCGAGTCTTCCAGGCTGAGGTCGCCGTTTTCCATGTCGAGCACCAGCGCTTCCAGTTCTTTCAGCGCGCTTTCGAAGTCTTTGGGTTCGCGCATATCGTTCTCTACGACAGACGCTTTCTCGGTTTTCGGCATGGTTTTAGTGTGTTTGGTGGGCCCGCACGGACTTGAACCGTGGACCAAAGGATTATGAGTCCTCTGCTCTAACCAACTGAGCTACAGGCCCGGTAAGGCGGGTTTCCCCGCCTTGGATAAACATGTCAGTCGAGGAAACTGCGCAACCGCTCGGAACGTGACGGGTGGCGCAGCTTGCGCAGCGCCTTGGCCTCGATCTGGCGAATACGTTCGCGGGTGACATCGAATTGCTTGCCGACTTCTTCAAGGGTGTGGTCGGTGTTCATTTCGATGCCGAAGCGCATGCGCAGCACTTTGGCTTCACGCGGCGTCAGGCTGTCCAGTATCTCCTGGGTGACGAACTGAAGGCTGCTGTACATCGCAGCTTCGGCCGGCGCCAGGGTGGACTGGTCTTCGATGAAATCGCCCAGATGGGAATCTTCGTCGTCGCCAATCGGGGTTTCCATGGAAATCGGTTCCTTGGAAATCTTCATGATCTTGCGAATCTTGTCTTCCGGCATTTCCATCTTTTCCGCCAGTGTTGCCGGATCCGGTTCGAGACCGGTTTCCTGCAAAATCTGACGGCTGATACGGTTCATCTTGTTGATGGTTTCGATCATGTGCACCGGGATGCGGATGGTGCGCGCCTGATCCGCGATCGAACGGGTGATCGCCTGACGAATCCACCAAGTCGCGTAGGTCGAGAATTTGTAACCGCGACGGTATTCGAATTTGTCCACCGCCTTCATCAGGCCGATGTTGCCTTCCTGAATCAAATCAAGGAATTGCAGACCGCGATTGGTGTATTTCTTGGCGATGGAAATGACCAGACGCAGGTTGGCTTCGATCATTTCACGCTTGGCGCGGCGCGCTTTGGCTTCGCCGGTCGACATCTTTTTGTTGATGTCCTTCAGTTCTTTGACCGGGATGCCGACGTTTTGCTGCAAACCGCGCAACTTCGACTGACGTTCCAGGATGGTGTACTGATGTCGGGTCAGTTGTTCCTGATAATTCGATTTGGTCGCCAGTTCCTGCGCCAGCCATGCGTCGTTGCCTTCAAGACCGGGGAAGGTCTTGATGAAGTGGGCGCGCGGCATGCCGCTCTTGGTGACGGACAGGTCCATGATGACGCGCTCATGGGTGCGCACTTCCTCGACGATGTTGCGCACGATGGTGCACAGGTTATCGACTTGGCGCGCACTGAAGCGAATACCCATCAGCAGATTGGACAACTCGCCCTGCAGCTTTTGATACTGGCTGCTGGTGTAACCAAATTTGGTCAGCGAGGGGCGCATCTTGTCGTTGATCTTGCGAATCAGCGCAAACCGCTCCAGCGCATCGGTACGTAATTGAGCCAGATTCGCCGCATTGATGGCGGCACCGCCGTCATCATCTTCGTCGTCTTCCTCTTCAACGGCTTCCGCTTCTTCGGCTGCCGCCGCGGCTGCGGCAGTGGCTTCCATGACCACGTCTTCACCGGAACTGTCCATCAGGCCGTCGACCAGGTCATCGACCTTCATCTCGTCCTTTTCGACTTTATCGACCAGATCAAGAATCTGTGTGATCGTCAGCGGACAGGCGGAGATGGCCAGCACCATGTGCTTGAGGCCTTCTTCGATGCGCTTGGCGATTTCGATTTCGCCTTCGCGGGTAAGCAGATCCTTGGTACCCATTTCGCGCATGTACATGCGCACCGGGTCGGTCGTGCGGCCGAATTCGGCATCAACGTTGGACAGCGCGGCTTCGGCTGCTTCGACGGCATCTTCGTCGGCAACCGGCGCGGGGTTTTCCGACATCAACAGATCTTCTGCGGCAGGCGCTTGATCGAAGACCTGGATGCCCATGTCGTTGATCATGCTGATCACGCTTTCGATCTGCTCGGCGTCGAGCATCTCGTCCGGCAGGTGATCGTTCACTTCGGCGTAGGTCAGGTAGCCCCGTTCCTTGCCGAGCATGATCAGATTCTTTAGTCGAGTGCGCCGTTCTTCGACGTCGATTTTGCTGTTTTGTTGGGTGAGCGCCTGAGCAAGCAAAGCCGCTTTATTGGCAGCATCCTTTTTCTTCGAAGCGCGCTTGGGCGCTTCATTTGCCGGTGCGCCCTCGGGGGTGGCCTGTTTGAGAGTTTTGGTCGCCATCGCCGGGCTATCTCCAATGAGAAACTGCGGAAAAACGCAATATTATACAGGAACTTGAGTGCTTCTTTCCAGATTGCATTCGAGTTGTTGGACCGGGCTGCGTCAAACTGGTTTCCGAATTTTTAGTGATGCCAGCAGATGCGCTTTTTCAATTTCACTCATCTCGCTTGGTTTGCGTCCGGAGAATTCCTTGACCGCGATTCGGTTGGCCTGGTTCATCACCGCACTGAGCGCGCCCTGAAAATCGGCATCGATGTCGTAATCGTCATCCAGTCGGATCGACTCCCCTGACGCTTGCATGATCAACGCGTGTTCCGGCCGGCCGAGAAAATGGTCGGGAATGTCGCGCGCGGGAATTTCCGGATGCTCGCGCGCCAGGCTGACCACGGCTTGCACGGCGTCGACTTCGGCTCCGGCAGCCTCAGGAAGATCGGTCAATTGATTGGCACGCGCGGGGTCGTGCAGCAAAGCGCGCAGCAGAATCCGCCAGGATGAAGGCTGTACTGCGGCACGACCTTGACTACCCGTTTGCGGACGGGGCGATTGGCCGAATTTGCTGAACTGGCCTGGCCGGCTGGTTGGACGGTTGTATTCACCGGCTGCGCGCGGCGTGGCGAGCCCCGTCAGGCTGTCCAGTCGTTGCCGCAGGGCGCGCGTCAGCAGCGGCGCCTGGGTGAGTTTTGCAATATAGGGCTGCGCCAGGGTTGCCAGGCGCACTTTGCCTTCCTGCGAAGACAAGTCGGTTTGATTGCCGAGTTCGTTGAACAGAAAGTCGGACAACGGCATGGCTTGATTGCAGAGTTTTTTGAAGGCGTCGGCACCTTCAGTGCGCACGAAACTGTCCGGATCTTCGCCATCCGGCAAGAACAGGAAACTGAGCAATTTACCGTCTCGCGCTTGCGGCAAGCTGTTTTCCAGTGCGCGCCAAGCGGCTTTGCGGCCGGCGGCATCGCCATCGAAGGCGAACACCACTTCATTTGCCAGACGCAGTAAACGCATCGCCTGATCCGAGGTAATCGCGGTGCCGAGGGTGGCGACGGCGTTATCGACGCCATGTTGGTCGAGCATCACCACATCCATATAACCCTCGACCACCAACACCCGGTCCTCGTGTTGGATGCTGCGGCGGTGTTCGAACAGGCCGTAGAGTTCGCGGCCCTTGTGGAACAAAGGGGTTTCCGGCGAGTTGAGATATTTCGGCTCGCCTTTTTGCATGATCCGTCCGCCGAATGCGATCACCTGACCGCGTTCGTTGCGGATCGGAAATATCACGCGGTCGCGGAAGCGGTCGTAACGTTTGCCCTCGTTGCTGATCACCAGGCCGGCCTCGACCAGCAATGCGTCCTGATAGTCGGCAAAAGTCGCCGCCAGTGGCTGCCATTCGTCATTTGCAACCCCGAGCGCGAACTTTGCCGCTGTTTCGCCGGTGAGGCCGCGCTGTTTCAGGTAGGCAATGGCTGCGTCATGCGTCTTCAGCGCCTGACGGTAATGCCGCGCGGCGGCTTCCATGCGTTCGTAAAGCTTGTCGCGGCGACTGTCTTCTTCCGGGGCGATGTGTTTGCCATCGTCCGGCACCTGCATGCCAACCTGACCAGCAAGCTCCTTCACCGCATCGATGAAGTTGTAGCCGGCATGCTGCATCAGGAAAGTGATCGCCGTGCCATGCGCGCCGCAGCCGAAGCAGTGGTAGAACTGTTTGGTCGGGCTGACCGAGAAGGACGGGCTTTTTTCGTTGTGGAACGGGCAGCGCGCCTGATAGTTGGCGCCGGCCTTCTTCAACGGCACATAGCGTTCAACCAGCGCGACGATGTCGGTGCGGTCGAGCAGTTGCTGGATGAAATCCTGTGGGATCATGGCCGGCCTGTTGTTGGCCTTAGGGGCTGTCCGTGCATAACCTGGATGGTGATGGGTGTGCTGGTGGGATGCGATGCAAGGCGCCGGGCGCGCAGCATGGTCATTCCCTGCAAGCGGCCGGCAACGTGGCAGCGCACCCACCAGTGCAGTCCAGAATGTCCAGATTATTCATGGACAGTCCCTTAGCCCAGGGCTTGCCAGTTGACTCAGGCCAGCGCGTTCTTGACCAGACCGGAAACCACGCCCATGTCGGCGCGACCGGCCAGTTGCGGCTTCAGCCAGGCGATCACCTTGCCCATGTCACGCGCTGATGCGGCACCGGTTTCGGCGACCGCTTGCTGGATCAGCACGGCGACTTCTTCCGCGCCGAGCGCTTGCGGCATGTAGGCGTTGAGCACGCCGATCTCGAAATTTTCCTGATCCGCCAGATCCATGCGGCCGGCGGCCTGGTATTGCGTCGCCGAATCTTTGCGCTGCTTGAGCAGTTTTTCGACGATGGCAATGACTGCGGCATCATCCAGTTCGATCCGCTCATCGACCTCTTTTTGTTTGATTGCGGCGAGAAGAAGTCGCACCGCGCCCAGGCGCGCACTGTCTCTGGCGCGCATGGCGTTCTTCATGTCTTCGCTGATCTGTTGTTTGAGTGTCATGAGTTTTCCTCGCTTGGCGGGTGGCGCCGGTTGGCACTATCAACGTCGCGCCCGAAATGCAAACGGGCCTGAAATATCAGGCCCGTGCTGGTCAACCGCAGCTTGCGCCGCAGTCGATCAATACATCTTGGGCGGCAGGGTCTGGCTGCGCAGACGTTTGTGCTGGCGCTTGACGGCGGCGGCAGCTTTACGCTTGCGTTCTTGCGTGGGCTTCTCGTAGAACTCACGGGCGCGCAAGTCGGTCAACAGACCAATTTTTTCAATGGTGCGCTTGAAGCGACGCATGGCAACTTCAAACGGCTCGTTTTCTTTGACTCGAACGCTGGGCATGTATCGTTCCTGGCTACTTGCTTGGTTGAAAGGGGGTGGGACTAAAAGGGTGGCGGATTCTATCTCAGTAGTCGGATAGGTTTCAATAAGAATTACAATTATCGGCTTGTTTTTTCGTGTTGTTCCATAGCGCATCGGGTCTGTCATGAAAATATTGGGTGTCGAATCTTCCTGCGATGAAACCGGTCTGGCCGTGTATGACACCGATGCTGGTCTGCTTGCACATGCTATCCACAGCCAGGTCGCGATGCATGCCGAGTATGGCGGTGTGGTGCCGGAACTGGCTTCGCGTGATCACATCCGGCGGGTGATTCCGTTGACCCGAGGCGTCATGCAACAAGCTGGACTGGCGCTCGCTGATCTGGATGCCATTGCCTATACGCAGGGGCCGGGATTGTCCGGCGCCTTGCTGGTGGGCGCCAGTTTTGCCAATGCGTTGGCGGCGGCGTTGGCGATCCCTTCGATCGGTATCCATCATCTGGAAGGCCATTTGCTGTCGCCTTTGCTGGCGAATCCAAAACCGGAATTCCCGTTTGTTGCATTGCTGGTGTCGGGTGGACATACGCAGTTGATGCGCGTCGATGGCGTTGGACGTTACGAACTTCTTGGCGAAACCGTGGACGATGCCGCCGGCGAAGCATTCGACAAGACCGCGCAACTGCTCGGGCTGGGCTATCCGGGCGGGCCGGCGCTGTCGAAGCTGGCCGATACCGGGCAGGCCTATCGCTTCAAACTGCCACGTCCGATGCTGAATTCCGGTGATCTTGATTTCAGCTTTTCCGGCTTGAAGACAGCGGTGCTGACGCTGAGCAAGAAAGAAGACGAAAGTGCGCGCGCAGATATCGCTGCCGCGTTTCAGGTCGCCGTGGTTGAAGTTTTGACATCGAAATGCATTGCCGCGTTAAAGCAGAGCGGGTTGCGGCGACTGGTCGTGGCGGGAGGGGTGGGCGCGAATCGTGCTTTGCGGGAACGGCTCAACGCCGAAACTGCGCAACGTCATTTCGAGGTGTTTTATCCGCCGTTGGAACTGTGTACCGACAATGGCGCGATGATTGCTTTTGCCGGTGCGCTGCGCTTGAACGCCGACCAACCGGCGGCGGATGGTCGTTTTGGCGTGCGTCCGAGATGGGCGCTGAGTGAACTCACTGCCCCAGTTTGAAACCGCCCGGTTTGAGGATGTATTGGTTGAGAATGAGCAACGCCTCGTCCGGGAAAATCAGCGCCAGCGATAGCAACGCCAGGATCAGCAAGATCGCCAGGGTCGAGAAAATGCTCGCCGGGCGCAACCAGCCCCAGTAGCGCGCGGCGAGAAACACCATGTCCTTGCGGTGTTCGCTCAAACGCAGCCAGCCGCGCAGCAGGCTCAGCACCAGCCAGACGCTGTAGCCGCCGGCCAGCGAGGCGAGGACGACGCGGAATACGGTGAGCAAGTCCCATTCCTGAATGCCCTTGTAGAACAACGAGACGGCGCCAACCGCCAGGGCGGCGCCGGTCGCCAACACGATATTCAAAGCCAGGCGCCGCCGTTCGCGCGCCAGATCCATCTGCCGCTTGATGAAGAAATCATCGATCTCGGCTTTGAAGTATTCGGTTTTTTCTTCCACCAGTTGGGTGATCTGCTGACGCATCACCTCAATCCGTTGATCCAGCACCTGCGAAAGCTTTTCGCCGGCGTAGTCGACCAGTTCACGCACGTCATCCTTGGTGAACTGGCGCTGGCTGTGCAGCTCCTGCGAGATTTTGTCGAGCTTGTCGTCGATGGCTTTGCTGGCGCCGGCCACCACTTCGCGCATCTCATCGCCAGCCTGATTGACACCGATGCGCACCACTTCGCCCAGCTTGTCGCCGGCTTTTTCGATCGCGGATTCAGAAGCGGCGGCGAGGCTGCCGCGGGCATAGTCGATGGTTTTTTCAAACATGGTTGCAAGTCTCCTCAGCGTTTCTTGAACGCGGACTCTTCACCTGAAAGCAGTTTTCGGATGTTGCTTTGATGGCGCGCCAGCACCAGCAAGGACAGCACAGCGAGGATGCCGGCCAGGAAGCGAGCATCGGGCCCGTGGCCGAGCAGGTAATAACCATAGACCGGCGCCAGCGTTGCCGCGACCAGCGCGGACAGCGAGGAGACGCGGGTGATCGCGAATACCACGCCCCAAGTCAGGATGGTCAGGCCGCCCAGACGCAGATCCAGCGCCAGCAAGACGCCGAGCGCGGTGGCAACGCCCTTGCCGCCCTTGAAGCCGAAGAACACCGGGTACAAGTGGCCGAGGAAAGCGGCCAGCGCGGCGAGATAAGGAATATAGGTCGGCAAGCTGTAAGCGTTGGCGACTGATTGCGCCAGGATTACCGCCAGATAACCTTTCAGTGCATCACCGAGCAACGTCAAAGCGGCGGCAGACTTCTTGCCGGTGCGCAACATGTTGGTGGCGCCCGGGTTGCCGGAACCGTGGCTGCGCGGATCGGGCAAGCCATAAACACGGGCGACCAAGATGGCGAAGGAAACTGAGCCCAGCAGATAGGCGACGATCAAAAGCAACGTGGATTCAATCATTTGCAGGAATTATCTGGGTTGCGGTTAGTTGCGTAGAATGCGCGGCTTTTCAGCAAGTGGCCTGGCGATATCAGGAACAGAGGCGGAACGTATATGGACATACTATTTTTGCGGGATTTTCGCCTTGAAACCATTATCGGACTCTACGAATGGGAGCGCAAAGCTCCACAGCCGGTGATGCTCGATATCGAGATTGGTCTGTATGACCACAAGGCGGGTCATACCGACGATGTGGCCGACACCATCGACTACGGCAAAGTCGCGGCGCGGATTCAGGAAGTCGTGGCGACGCGCGAGATTCGCCTGGTGGAAACGTTGGGCGAACTGATCGCCGACATTGTCCGCCGTGAGTTTGGCGCGCCCTGGGTGCGCGTCGTGGTGCGCAAGCTGGCGATTCTGCGCGGCGTGAAAGAACTCGGCATCATCGTCGAGCGCGGATCGAAGATTTGAGCGTGCTGGTTCAGGCGCGCCGTGCCAGCAGCAGAAACACGGGATAAGCACGCGAACCGGCTTCCGTTGTTTTGACGATCTCGAACAGCGTACTGAAACGAATGTCGGCAAAACCGGCTTGAGTGGCTTGTGCAGCCAGCGCATCGCGATCGAAACCATACTGCACATCGACCTGAATACCGTGAAATGAACCATCTTCCTGGTCCAGATCGGCAATGCATAGCCAGCCGCCCGGCTTGAGCAGGGTGTGGAAGGCTTTCAGGATGGCGTTGGTATCCGGAATGTGATGAAGCGTCATCGAAGAGTAGACCAGGTCATACCGCTCGTCCGGCATCGGCGCAGCGGTGAGATCCATCAGCCGTGTGGTCATATTGCCTATGCCCCAGGCGGCGATCTTTTCCTCGACGACGGCCAGCATGCCGGCCGAAGTGTCTTTCAGCGTGATGTGGCCCAGCTTTTCCTGCAACGGAAAACTCAGCATGCCGGTGCCGCTGCCGTAATCCAGCGCGCGCATCGTCGTGTTCAGAGGAATCACGGCGGTCATCGCGGCAGCAATCTGGTTGGCGCGATCCTGAAACGCCGGGTTTTCGTCCCATTGCCGCGCTTTGCTGTCGAAATGGGCGCTGTCGAGGACGACCTTGTCTTTCGCTTCGGTCATCGTTTGCCACCCATCAAAGAGCCCAGGACGCCACGCAGGATGGCGCGGCCAACCTGATTGCCGACCGAGCGTGCCGCGCTCTTGGCCAATGCTTCGACGACGCCCTCACGTCGACCGCCGCCACCGCTCAGCAGACCACCCAGCAAGCCGCCGAGGCCGCCACTTGCAGCGGGGGGGTCGGCCGCTGCCTTGGCTTCAATCTTGGCCTGCGCGGCGGCTTCCGCTTGTTGCGCGTTGGCGGCAGTGCGGGCTTTCAGAATTTCGTAGGCGGATTCCTGATCGACCGTCTTTTCATAGACGCCGGCGACCAGCGAGGTCTGAATCAATTGACGGCGTTGAGTGGCGTCGATCGGGCCGATCTGGCCGCCTGGCGGCACGATCAAGGCGCGTTCGACCACACTCGGCCGGCCTTTTTCGTCGAGACAGGACACCAGCGCTTCGCCAACGCCAAGTTCGGTGATCGCGGCGGCTTCGTCGAGATTGGCGTTGTCACGCATGGTTTCGGCCGCCGCTTTCACCGTTTTCTGGTCGCGCGGCGAGAACGCACGCAAGGCGTGCTGGACGCGGTTGCCGAGTTGCGACAGCACTTTATCCGGTACGTCAGTCGGGTTCTGGGTGACGAAATAGACGCCGACACCCTTCGAGCGGATCAGGCGCACCACCTGTTCGATCTTGTCGACCAGCGCGGCGGGGGCGTCGTTGAACAGCAGATGCGCCTCGTCGAAGAAAAACACCAACTTCGGTTTGTCGAGATCGCCGGCTTCCGGCAGGTTTTCGAACAACTCGGATAGCAGCCAGAGCAGCAACGTGGCGTACATCTTTGGCGCCTGCATCAGTTTGTCGGCAGCGAGGATGTTGATGATGCCCTTGCCTTTGTCGGTCTGCATCAAGTCTTCGATGTTCAGCATCGGTTCGCCAAACAGTTGATCGCCGCCTTGCGTCTCCAGGCTGAGCAAGCCGCGTTGGATAGCGCCGACGCTGGCAGCGGAAATGTTGCCGTATTCGGTGGTGAATTGTTTGGCGTTTTCGCCGACGAACTGCAGCATTGCGCGCAGGTCTTTCAGGTCGAGCAATAACAATTGATTGTCATCGGCGACCTTGAACACCAGATTTAGCACCCCGGTCTGCGTTTCATTCAGCTCCAGCATGCGCGCCAGCAGCAGCGGCCCCATGTCGGAAATGGTGGCGCGTACCGGATGCCCCATGCTGTTTTCACTGCTGCCGAAAGCGTCCCAGAAAGTGACCGGGAAAGCCTGATATTGATGCTCGCTCAAACCCAGGTTTTCGACCCGCTCGGCGACTTTCGGATTGCCGCCGCCAGCTTGTGAAATGCCGGACAAGTCGCCTTTGACATCGGACATGAAGCAGGGCACGCCAATGCTGGAGAAATGTTCCGCCAACGTTTGCAGCGTCACCGTCTTGCCGGTGCCGGTGGCGCCGGTAATCAGGCCATGCCGGTTGGCCATGGCGGGAAGGAGAAAGGTCTCGGTGTGCTCATTCTTGGCAATCAACATAGGATGGGGCATGGTTCGTCTCCGGAATGGCGTGGCGGCATTCTAGTGCTTACTTACAGAAGTCTGCGTTAGCACCGAGCGCCGTCTGGCGCCCCGATCGCAAGGCGCAAATCCTCGCCATAGCCCAGCTATGGCGAGGATTTGCAACGCAGTGAGTAGGGATGCCAAGCGGATCGAATGTAGCGAGACTTCTGCAAGTAAGCACTCGCCATGTGGATGGTTGGCAAGGAGAGAGAAGTTTTTCTACACCGAGGGGCGTTCAGTCTTTGGCACAGACAAGGTTGGGGGATGTATAGAATAGCGCTATGTTAAACAACGGTTTTTACGCGGAACCTGCCTGACAAATCATCCAGGACATGCAGCCCATCATTTGAGCGATTTTGTGACCCAACATAAAAAACCTTCTGATATCGCACGCGAGGCGTTGCGCCAGCTTGCCATTCGCAAGCTTCAACCAACGCCGTTGAACTATCAGGAGTGTTACAACGAAATTGCCGACATCACCAAACCTTCGGTCTTCCCCGAGGCGCATTGGCGACAGATTGCGCTGGCATTGAACGCCCACAGCCCGGAACAAAATACTCAGCTTGATCAACTCGATTTGGCGATTGGCCGCGGCAGTTGGCAAGGCATCGAAACGGCGTTGGTCGAGTTCTGCAAATTGCACGCCGCATCCCAGGATGCAGTTGTGACGCCTGCTCCCGCGTTGACTGAAGCACCGTTCGAGGCCAACCAGTTTCTCGCCAAGTTGGCGCAGATGATCGAGAACATGTTGCCGGCGCTGGAAAGCGACGATGCCGGGTTTTCCAGTCAGGTGAAGGGTTTGCTGCAAACCTTGCGCGACCCGACTGTCGATCTGCATCGCGCCCAGGCTGACCTCGCCGATTTCAGTTATCGATTGACCTATGCCGCTGAGGAGCAGGCCGAGATCAAGCACACACTGCTCAAGTTGCTGCATCTGTTCATCGAGAACATCAGCAAGCTGACCCTGGTCGACAGTTGGCTTGATGGTCAGATTTTTGCGTTACTGAACGCGGTCAATCCGCCGCTGACGTTGCGTCGGCTGGATGAAGTCGAGCAACGTATCCGGGAATTGATGCACCAACAGGAAGCAGCGAAAGGGCGGTCGTTGCAAGCGCAGGAAGAAATGCGCCTGATGCTGTCGGCATTCATTGAACGCTTGTCGAAGATGAATGACTCGAGCACCGTTTTCCAGGAAAAATTGGAGACCAGTGCGCGGGAAATCGAAAATGTGCATGCGATCGAAGATCTAGCGCCCCTGTTGAGCGATGTCATTGGTGCCACGCGCGCCATGGCGGATGAGACCGCGAGTTCGCGTGAACAACTGCACAGCTTGCAGGAAAAGGTGTTGGCGACCGAAGCCGAGATTGCCAAGTTGCATGTCGAATTGCAGAACGCCAGTACTTCGGCCCGCCACGACCCGTTGACCAATGTGCTGAACCGCAAGGGCCTGGATGAGTCGCTGGTGCGCGAGATCGCCACCATGCGGCGGAAGGACACGCCGCTCTCCTTGGCGCTGCTCGATATCGATAACTTCAAGAAGTTGAATGATGAACTGGGGCATGAAACGGGTGACGTGGCCTTGATCCATCTAGTCACTGTGGTGCGCGATTACTTGCGTCCGCAGGACACCCTGGCACGTTACGGCGGCGAGGAATTCGTCATTCTGATGCCGGAGACATTATTGAAGGACGCGGTCAACGCGATGACCCGGCTGCAACGCGAGCTGACCAAGAATTTTTTCCTCGCCGGCAAGGAGCGGATTCTGATCACCTTCAGTGCTGGCGTTGCCCAGTTGGCGCCGGAGGAATCCGGCGCGGATGCGATCAAACGCGCCGATCAGGCAATGTATCTGGCCAAACGCGCCGGAAAAAATCGCGTCATGGCCGGCTGATACATCGGTTGGGCAAGCCTCGGTTTTGTTGGCATCGGCCTGATCAGGCTCTCCGCCCGATCGCCTCGGCGCAGGCTTCGCCCAATCCCGCCGGGCTCTTCGCCACCACGACCCCAACCGCTTCCAGCGCGGCGATCTTGTCCTCGGCGCGCCCGCTGCCGCCGGCGATGATCGCGCCGGCATGGCCCATGCGTTTGCCTTTCGGCGCGGTGATGCCGGCGATATAGCCGGCGACCGGTTTGGTCACGTTGGATTTGATGAATTCGGCGGCTTCTTCCTCCCGGCTGCCGCCGATTTCGCCGACCAGGATGATCGCTTCAGTTTCCGGGTCGGCCTGGAACATTTGCAGACAGTCGATGAAATCCAGCCCCTTGATCGGGTCGCCGCCGATGCCGACGCAGGTGCTTTGGCCGAGGCCGAGCCGGGTGGTCTGGTACACCGCTTCATAAGTCAGCGTGCCGGAGCGGGAAACCACGCCGACCTTGCCTTTCTGGTGAATGAAGCCGGGCATGATGCCGATCTTGCATGCCTCCGGCGTGATGATGCCGGGACAATTCGGGCCGATCAGCACTGCGCCGGTGGCCTGCAATGCGGCTTTCACGTTAATCATGTCGCGCACCGGAATGCCCTCTGTGATGCAGACGATGACCTTGATGCCGGCATCCGCCGCTTCCAGAATGCCATCTGCCGCGAAGCCTGCCGGCACATAGATCACCGAGGCATCGGCGCCGGTTTCGCGCACGGCGTCACGCACCGTGTTGAACACCGGCAGATCGAGATGCCGCTGACCGCCCTTGCCGGGTGTGACGCCGCCGACCATCCGGGTGCCATAGGCGATCGCCTGTTCGGAATGGAAGGTGCCTTGTTTGCCGGTGAAACCCTGGCAAATGACTTGGGTGTTTTTGTTGACCAGAATGCTCATCTCAGTGGCCTCCGACGGCGCTGACCGCCATTTTTGCGGCCGCATCGAGATCGTCGCTGGCCAATATGGATAAACCGGAATCGGCCAGCATCTTGCGGCCCAATTCGACATTGGTGCCTTCCAGCCGCACGATCACCGGAATGGTGACGCCGACTTCCTTTACCGCATCGATGACGCCCTGGGCGATGACGTCGCAGCGCATGATGCCGCCGAAGATGTTGATCAACACCGCTTTCACTTTGGAGTCGGACAGGATGATCTTGAATGCCTGCGCTACGGTTTGCGCCGAAGCGCCGCCGCCGACATCGAGAAAATTGGCCGGCATGCCGCCGGATAGCTTGATCAGATCCATCGTTGCCATCGCCAGACCGGCGCCGTTGACCATGCAGCCGATATTTCCGTTGAGGGCGATGTAATTCAGGTTGTGGCCTTGCGCCTCGGCTTCTTTCGGGTCGATTTGGGTCGGGTCGCCGATCTCTGCCAGCGCTTTCTGGCGGTACAGCGCGTTGTCATCCAGGCCCATCTTGCAGTCCAGCGGCAGCAAACGGCCATCTGCGGTGACGATCAGCGGGTTGATTTCGAGCAAGGCGAGATCCTTGTCGACAAAGATGCGGTACAGGGTTTTCGCCATCTTGACGAAGGCGCCGATCTGGTCGCCGGCGAGTTCCAGGCCGAAGGCCAGATTGCGGCCCTGGTAATCCATCAAGCCGGTAGCCGGGTTGACCCATTCCTTGAGTATTTTCTCGGGTTGGTTGCGTGCCACTTCCTCGATTTCCATGCCGCCGGCGGCGGAGGCGACGAAACCGATGCGCTCGGCGGCCCGGTCGACGGTGATCGAAAGATAGAGTTCGCGTGAGATCGGCAGCGTTTCCTCGATCAGCAATTCATTCACCGGCTGGCCGTCGGGCGCGTTCTGATAAGTGGTCAGCCGACTGCCGAGCAATTGATCGGCAGCGGTGGCCAGGTCATCCAGCGAGCGCACCCGTTTCACGCCGCCCGCCTTGCCACGACCACCAGCATGAATCTGCGCTTTGACGACCCAGGCATGGCCACCAATTTCGTCGATGGCGGATGCGCAATCTTGCGCGCTGGCGACAACGACCCCGCGCGGGGTGGCAATGCCATAGTCGCGCAGAACCGACTTGGCCTGATATTCGTGAAGATTCATGGCGGGGAACCTGGGTGCAGGAAAACCGCCATTTTCCGGCAAAGCGTGACGCATCGCCAGAACAGGCCGGAACAAAGCAGCCTGCGCGGTATCATCACGCGGCTTACGAAAGGGTGGTCATGAAAGAAATTCTGGTTCTCTATTACAGCCTGCACGGCTCGGTCAAACAATTGGCGCAGCATCTGGCGCATGGCGTCGAGTCGGTGCCTGGCATGGCGGCGCGGGTGCGCACGGTGCCAAAGGTGATGTCTGAAAGCGATGCGCCGGCGAAGTTGGTGCCGGATTCCGGCGCGCCATTCGCCAATCATCAGGATCTGCGTGACTGCATCGGCCTGGCGGTGGGCTCACCGACCCGCTTCGGCAACATGGCGGCGGCAATGAAATATTTCTGGGACGGCACTTCCGGTCTCTGGCTGAATGGCGATCTGGTCGACAAGCCGGCCTGCGTGTTCACCTCCACCGCCAGCCTGCACGGTGGTCAGGAAGCGACATTGATGTCGATGATGACGCCGCTGCTGCACCACGGCATGGTGATCGTCGGCCTGCCTTACTCCAATCCGGAACTGAATCTGACCCGTTCCGGCGGCACGCCTTACGGCGCCAGTCATTGGGCTGGGCCGGATGGCCGCCAGCCGATCTCCGAAGAGGAACGCAAACTGGCGTTTGCTCAGGGAAAACGTTTGGCGGAAATCGCTGGAAAGCTGAGCGCATGAGCGACACCGAACCTGTAGTTGAAAAAACCAACGGCGACGCAGCGCGCTGCTTCGTGCGCAGCCAGCATGGCGGTGTGCTTTCGACGCTATCGCAGCGGGTGGACGGCTTTCCGTTCGGCTCGGTTGCGCCATTTATTCTGGATCACGCGGGTAGTCCGGTCATCCTGATTTCGACGCTGGCCGAACACACCAAGAATATCAACGCCGACCCGCGCGTCTCGCTGATCGTGCAGCCCTACAGCCCGGACATGCAAGTCGCCGGACGAGTCACGGTCTTGGGCCACGCCCAGCGCCTCGATGACAAGTCGGGGTTGGGGCCGCGCTATCTGCGTATTCATCCGCAAGCCGAAAGCTATTTCACGATGCACGATTTCAGCTTTTATCGGATCGAACCGGTACGGATTCGTTACATTGGCGGCTTCGGCAGGATTCACTGGGTTGAACCTGCGCAATATCTGTTGCCCGAGTTCCTCCTGGCAGAGCAGGAAGACGAGATCCTGGCGCATATGAACAGCGACCATGTAGACAACCTGCACGCCTACTGCCGCCACGTGCATGGCATCGAGACCGAGCTAGTGGAGATGATCGGCATCGACCCGGACGGCTTTGATGTACGCGGCGATGATCGAATATTTCGCTTCGAATTTGCCGCGCCGATCACCGATGCACAGCAAGCACGGCAAGCGCTGGTGGCATTGGCGCAGGCAGCGCGGAAATGAACACAGACCCGCGCCTGCCCGCGGTGTTGCAGGCGACGGCATCCGGCAGTCTGATCGGACTGATCGTGCTGTGCGTCGCCTGGGAGCTCTGGCTGGCGCCATTGCGACCGGAAGGCTCCTGGCTGGTGCTGAAAGTCCTGCCGTTGTTGTTGCCGCTGTTCGGCATTCTGCGCGGCACGTTGTACACCTATCGCTGGTCGACCTTGCTGGTCTGGCTATATTTCACCGAAGGTGTGGTGCGCGGCTGGTCGGATACGGGCCTGTCCAGCCAGCTTGCCATCCTGGAATGGGTGTTGGCTCTGGTGTTTTTTGTATCTGCTGCATTTTTTACACGGGTTAAGCCGCAGGTTTGATCAAAATCAACTGCTTCGCTTGCGTGCAACGCAACAATTGACGACATTAGCATCCGCTAATACACTCCGTCGCCGTTTCTTTGACCGATAGCGCAGGCTGCTGACCTTATCCGAGACCACTATGAACAATATGAATTACATTCATTTCAAATTTCTGCCCATGTCCCTGCGAGTGCTGTTCACCATGGTGTTGCTGGTGTTCGGTGTCGGCTACCTGATGGCGATGATCCAGGTCTGGGAATCGCACGCCGGCAAGGATGGCGACCCGATGATTTCCGGCAAGGATCTGATGATCGCCTACAGCGGCAACCCGGATGGCACCAAGCTGGAAACCGCGTTGCGCGGCCCGATGCAGGACATGCTGCCCCCGGAAAAGCGGCAGGTCATTTTTGACTGGCTACATGCCGGCTCCAAGCAGGACGAGTTCGACGCCAAGATCAACCCGATCATGCAGGAACATTGCATCGCCTGTCACAACCCGGAAGCCAACCCGCATCTGCCCGATCTGCGCACCTTTGAAGGCGTGTCAAAAGTTACCGCGCAAGATGAGGGCATGACCATACCGACCCTGGTCCGCGTTTCGCACATTCACCTGTTTTCGATCACCTTCATCTTCTTCATCGTCGGCTTCATCTTCTCCCACGCGTATGTCCGGCCGACCTGGCTCAAGTGTCTGGTGATTGCGATTCCGTTCCTGACCCTGATTACCGACGTGGCTTCGTGGTATCTGACCAAGGTCTGGGTCGGATTTGCCTGGATGGTGATCATCAGCGGCGCCTTTATGGGCATGGCCTTCGCCTTCATGTGGGTCATTTCGATGTGGCAGATGTGGTTCTGGAAAGTGCCGGCCGGCATCAGCGAGAACGGCGGCAAGATTCCCTGCGTGCACTCCGAGCAATAATCCGTTCCCCAGAATGAAAAACGGGCGGCCCAGGCCGCCCGTTTTATTTTATTCCGGCGAAAGTTCAGATCTGGCTCAGACCTGCGGATGCGCCCGCTCCTCAGCGCCGAACAGCTTGTTCAACGCATTAAGATAGGCCTTTGCCGATGCAATGACGATATCGGTATCCGCACCCTGGCCATTGACGATGCGGCCATTGCGGCTCAGGCGAACGGTGACTTCGCCTTGAGCATCGGTGCCGGTGGTGATGTTGTTGACCGAATAAAGCAGCAAGGCGGCGCCGCTTTCCACCTTCTTTTCGATGGCGCGGAACGTGGCGTCCACCGGACCCCCTCCAAACTCATCGGTACTGAGTTCATTGCCGCCATCTGAAAGGACGATATGGGCATGCGGTGTTTCACCCGTTTCCGAGCACACTTTGAGTGAAATCAGTTTTAACCGGTCACACGTGTCGATGCTGTCTTCCACCGCAACCAGCGCATGCAGGTCTTCGTCGAAGATTTCCCGCTTCTTGTCGGCCAGATCCTTGAAACGGGCAAAAGTTTGATTCAGCGCTTCTTCGCTTTCCATGACGATGCCGAGTTCAACCAGACGCGAACGGAAGGCATTGCGGCCGGATAATTTGCCCAGCGTCAGCTTGTTGTGGCTCCAGCCGACATCTTCGGCGCGCATGATTTCGTAGGTTTCGCGGTGTTTCAGGACGCCGTCCTGGTGAATGCCTGACTCGTGCGAGAACGCATTGGCGCCGACGATGGCCTTGTTCGGCTGCACCGGGTAGCCGGTGATTTGTGAAACCAGACGCGATGTTGGCACGATCTGTGTCGTGTCGATGCCTGAGTCGCAGCTGAACACGTCACGCCGGGTCTTCACCGCCATGACTACTTCCTCCAGCGAGGCATTACCGGCGCGTTCACCGAGTCCGTTGATGGTGCATTCAACCTGGCGGGCGCCATTCATCACCGCCGCCAGCGAGTTGGCCACCGCCATGCCGAGATCGTTATGGCAATGGGTGGACCAGATCACTTGGTCGGAATTCGGCACGCGCTCGATCAACTGGCGCATCCGCTCACCCCACAGGGCAGGGATGCTGTAGCCGACGGTATCCGGCACATTCAGCGTCTTGGCACCAGCTTTGATCACCGCTTCAAACACGCGACAGAGGAAATCCATTTCCGATCGCACCGCATCTTCGGCGGAAAACTCGACGTTGTCGGTGTATTCCAGTGCCAGTTTCACCGCTTTGACCGCTGCTTCGACAACCTGATCCGGTTGCATGCGCAGCTTCTTTTCCATGTGGATCGGACTGGTTGCGATGAAGGTATGGATGCGGCCCGAGGCGGCGGGGGTGATTGCCTCTCCGGCGGCACGGACATCCTTTTCATTGGCGCGCGCCAATGAGCAGACCGTTGAATTTTTGACGATGCCGGCAATGCTGCGGATGGCTTCCGCATCACCTGGACTGGCGGCGGCAAAACCGGCTTCAATGACATCCACACCCAGTCTTTCCAGTTGCCTGGCGATGCGGATTTTTTCGTCCTTGGTCATGGCTGCACCCGGGCTTTGTTCGCCATCGCGCAACGTGGTATCGAAAATAATCAGTTGGTCAGTCATGATGGGCTCCATCAGCACCGCAGCCCCATACCGGAAGGCTCGGGATTCCTGCGTTGGCTGCGCTTTGAGAAAAATGAAATGTGGCTTTGTAATCTAGCCTGAAGAATGAGGATACATCTCGGGCGCGAGATGTGGCAGTTCAGCTATTTCGCATTCGTCGTGGCGGCATTTTTGCGATTGAAACGACGCTTCAGCCATAGTGCATAGCCTGACAGGCCGTAAGCGAGAAACAGCAGGAACAGCACGATGGGTGGGTCGAGAGAGATGAGTGAAAATCCAAGTGCCATCAGGACGATGACGACAAAGGGAACGCTGCGCTTGAGATTGAAATCCTTGCCGCTGTAGAAAGCCAGATTGGTGATCATGCTGAGGCCGGCAAACAACGTGATGCCCCAGGCCAGCCAACGCGCTTCAATTCCGGTGATCTGGTTGTCCACCATCAGCCAGACAAAGCCGGCAACCAGTGCGGCAGCGGCTGGACTGGGCAAGCCCATGAACCAGCGTTTGTCCTGCACGGCCAACATGGTGTTGAAGCGTGCCAATCGAAGTGCGGCAGCGGCACAGTAAACAAATGCGGCAATCCAGCCCAGCTTGCCCATATCCTTGAGCGCAAAGCTGTACATCACCAAAGCCGGTGAAACGCCGAATGACACCATGTCGGAAAGCGAATCGTATTCCGCGCCGAATGCGCTCTGTGTATTGGTCAGGCGGGCCACGCGACCATCCAGACCGTCAAGAATCATGGCAACCAGAATCGCGACTGCGGCCAGTTCATAACGTCCATTCATCGCCTGTACGATGGCGTAGAAGCCGGCAAACAGGGCTGCTGTCGTCAGCAGGTTGGGTAGCAGAAAAATGCCGCGCCGCATCGGTTTCGGGGCAACCGCTAATTCCGCTGCTTCATCTTCAACATGTTGTCGGGTATCTGGTTCCTGCATTTTCAAAGCTTAGCCAATAGATTGCTCACGCACGGGGAACAGAACAGCCTGCAGATCAAGACTGACGGGAAAATCATGATCCATCCAGCTTGCCGGGTTGTTACAAAAGAAAAAACAGGGAAAGCACAATACCAGCACATTCATCAAAAGCCGGGCTTGAAGCGCAAGACGAGGCAGAGAATCTTGTGCAACCGGGGTTTGATAGGGGCGTGATCGCAAGGCCATGATCGATTGGGATGATCAATCGAGGCCTTTACTCGAGTGCAATTCGAGTGCAAAAAAGAATCCCTCCAGGTTGAACTGGAGGGAAGAGTGACAGAGTCAGGCATGCTTTACGGCTGTTTGGGCCGTTTGAAAAACGACCCAATAGACGCAAATCAATTACGGCTTCTGTCGACCAGCTTGTTGGCCTTGATCCAGGGCATCATGTCGCGCAGCTTTTCGCCGACGATCTCGATCGGGTGCTCGGCATTCAAGCGGCGACGCGCGGTCATCTCGGGGTAGTTGGTCTTGCCTTCGAGGATGAAGCGCTTGGCGTAATCACCGTTCTGAATATTCTTCAGCGCCTGACGCATGGCGGCGCGTGACTGTTCGTTGATGACAGCCGGGCCAGTGACATACTCGCCATACTCAGCATTGTTGGAGATGGAGTAGTTCATGTTGGCGATGCCGCCTTCGTAGATCAGATCGACGATCAGCTTGAGCTCGTGCAGGCACTCGAAGTAGGCCATCTCGGGCGCGTAACCGGCTTCGGTCAGGGTTTCAAAACCCATCTTGACCAATTCCACCGCGCCACCACACAACACGGCTTGTTCGCCGAACAGGTCGGTCTCGGTTTCTTCCCGGAAGTTGGTCTCGATGACACCACCTTTGGTGCCACCGTTGGCGGCCGCGTAGGAAAGCGCGATGTCCTTCGCCTTGCCGGACTTGTCCTGGTGTACAGCGATCAGCGATGGCACGCCGCCGCCTTGCATATAGGTCGAACGCACCGTGTGGCCAGGGCCCTTGGGCGCAATCATGATCACATCCAGGTCAGCGCGCGGCACGATCTGGTTGTAATGGATGTTGAATCCATGTGCGAAGGCCAGTGTCGCACCCTGCTTGATGTTGGGTTCGATGTCGTTGTAATAGACATCGGGTTGTTGCTCGTCAGGTACCAGAATCATGACCAGATCGGCGCCCTTGACTGCTTCCGCGACTTCCTTGACATTCAGGCCGGCATTCTTGGCCTTGTTCCAGGATGCGCCATCCTTGCGCAGTCCAACCGTGACCTTGACGCCAGAGTCTTTCAGGTTGTTGGCATGGGCATGACCCTGCGAGCCATAACCCACTATCGCCACTTTCTTTTTCTTGATCAAAGAGAGGTCGGCGTCTTTTTCGTAATAAACCTTCATGTCATTTCCTTTCGTTGCAATCAAATCTTCATGATACGGTCGCCACGCCCGATACCGGATGCGCCTGTTCTGACGGTTTCCAGAATGTTGGACGTGTCCACAGCCACCAGGAAAGCATCCAGCTTGGAACCTGGTCCGGTTAATTCAATGGTGTAAGTCTTGTCGGAAACATCCAGAATCCGTCCGCGGAAAATGTCGGTCAGACGCTTCATTTCCTCGCGTTGATCGCCTATCGCACGCACCTTGACCAGCATCATTTCGCGTTCGATATGGCTGCCGTCGGTCAGGTCTTGTACTTTGACCACGTCGATCAACTTGTTGAGTTGTTTGGTGATCTGTTCAATCACGTCGGCTGAGCCGCGCGTGACGATGGTCATGCGCGACAGCGTGGCATCTTCAGTCGGCGCGACGGTGAGAGATTCAATATTGTAAGCACGCGCGGAAAACAGCCCCGCGACACGCGACAACGCGCCCGATTCGTTTTCCATGAGCAATGAGATGATGTGACGCATGGCTTTGCCTTAAAGCAGAATCATCTCGGACAAGCCTTTGCCCGCCGGGATCATTGGGAACACATTTTCGCGTGGGTCAGTCAGGAAATTGAGAAACACCAGACGATCCTTGTATTTGCCAAAGGCATCTCGCAACGCAGGTTCGACATCTTCCGGTTTGTCGATGGTGATGCCGACATGGCCGTAGGCCTCAGCCAGCTTGACGAAATCAGGCAATGAATTCATGTATGACTCGGCATAGCGTTCTTCATAAAAGAATTCCTGCCACTGCCGCACCATGCCGAGGACGCCGTTATTCAGCAAAATTACTTTGATCGGGAGATTCCACTCCTGACAAGTGGACAGCTCCTGAATATTCATCTGGATGCTTCCCTCACCAGTGACACAGGCCACCATCGCTTCCGGGTAGGCCATCTGCACGCCCATCGCAGCCGGCAAACCGAAACCCATGGTGCCAAGACCACCGGAATTGATCCAGCGCCGAGGTTTATCAAACTGGTAATACTGCGCAGCCCACATCTGGTGCTGGCCGACGTCGGAGGTCACGTAGGCATCACCCTGCGTCACTTCGTAAAGTTTTTCGATCACGAACTGTGGCTTGATGACCGTTGAAGCGCGGTCGTACTTCAGGCAATCCTGCGCCCGCCATAATTCGATCTGCGCCCACCATGCCTTGAGTGACTGAGTATCCGACTTGGATGCGTCGGCTTGCAGCAACTTGATGACTTCATCCAGCACCTGTGCGACATCCCCCACGATGGGAACATCGACACGCACACGTTTTGAAATGGAAGACGGGTCAACATCGATATGGATGATGCGACGCGCTTCTTTGGCGAAATGCTTCGGATTGCCAATGACGCGGTCATCAAAGCGCGCGCCCACAGCAAGCAGCACATCACAGTGCTGCATCGCCATGTTGGCTTCTATCGTGCCATGCATGCCCAGCATGCCGAGAAACAGTGGATCAGGGGACGGATAACCGCCCAATCCCATCAGCGTGCTGGTGGTCGGATAACCCAGCAAGCGAACCAGTTCAATGACTTGAGCCGCTGCATTTCCCAGGACCACACCGCCGCCGGTGTAAATCATCGGCCGCTTCGCCTCCAGCAACATCTGCGCGGCTTTCTTGATCTGGCCGCTATGCCCCTTGCTGGTGGGGTTGTAAGAGCGCATGGAAACGCTCTTCGGGTAATCGTAATGACAACGATGCTGAGTGACGTCCTTGGGAATGTCGACGACAACCGGGCCAGGTCGTCCGGTTGCAGCGATGTAGAACGCCTTTTTCATCGTGGCGGCGAGATCATGCACATCTCGAACCAGAAAGTTATGTTTCACGCATGGGCGGGTAATGCCGACCATGTCCACTTCCTGAAAAGCATCCTGCCCGATGGCCGGAGTTGGCACCTGCCCGGAAATGACCACCATCGGGATCGAGTCCATGTAGGCAGTCGCAATGCCAGTCACAGCGTTGGTTGCGCCAGGGCCGGAGGTCACGATCGCGACACCCACTTTGCCAGTGGCTCGCGCATAAGCATCAGCGGCATGCACGGCTGCTTGTTCATGACGGACCAGAATGTGCTTAAAGGCGGTCTGCTTGTAAATTTCGTCGTAGATGTTGAGTACAGCCCCCCCGGGGTAGCCGAACAGGTGTTTCACCCCTTCGTCCCGCAAGCAGCTAACCACGATCTCCGCACCGGTCAATTCCATGTCTGCCATGGTGAGATTATCTTGTTCGTCCAAAAGGGCTCAACACTAGCGACTGCGCCAATTTAGGTCAAGCTGGACGCTTGCCGCGATGTGGAAATAGAAAAGGGATCTGGATAAATCCAAACCCCTTTGATTGGTGGGCTGTGAGTGGCTCGAACACTCGACCTACGGATTAAGAGTCCGCTGCTCTACCAACTGAGCTAACAGCCCATAATTGGTGGGTCGGGCGAGATTCGAACTCGCGACCAACGGATTAAAAGTCCGCTGCTCTACCGGCTGAGCTACCGACCCAGAAAAGTCCGCAATTATTCTAAAAAAACTCCCGACAGTCAACCGGGAATCACGCGGAATTCATATTAATAGGTTGTCGTTTTAGCCGGCTTCTTGGCTGCGGGCGCGGTATTTGAAGGCGCACGTGTGCCTGGTTTGCTGTAAGTGACTTCCTGGATCGGAGTGGTGGGGGCCGCATCTGACCTTTTACCGCCAGCGAACTGGGTGTTCCTGGCATTGTAGGCATCCATAAACGCAAGAATCTTGTTCATCCTGACTTGTCCAGGAATGAACATGACGATTTCGCCATTCGGATCATAGATGTAGGAAGTGGGGTAAAAATCGACGGGTCCAACCTGACGGAACGGGCTGTCAGGATTGCGGCGAGCTCCACCCGCGACGACAGCATGAAACTCGATACTGTGTCTGTTCGCGGTGTCCTTGACGATGCTCTCGTCAGGACCATAGTCGAGACCAACTCCGATCACCACAAAATCATTTCGTTTGTTGAGTTCGTTGAGAGTGGGAACCTCTACCCAACAAAGCGGGCACCACGGCGCCCAGAAATTGACCAGAACCCATTTTCCCTTGAAATCAGACAATTTGAGGGATTTGCCGTTCACGTCCACAAATTCGAAGTTGATCGCTTTGGTCGGTCCGGAATCGGCTACGACAGGAGCGGCTGGCATGAATACCGCCAGTCCCATCATCAATGAACCTATCAACAGCTTACGCATTGAAACCCCTTTCAAACTAGAGCGCATTTACGCGCAGATTTAATTCATTATCGACCGCATGTTGCACAATTTGAATGAAACATTTGCATCAGGCATCTCGCATCATCAGGTAATACTGAATCTTCATGGTGATGGCAGAACCCGCGACGATGCCAAAGAATACGATGAATGAACTGATCGCCAAAGTGGAAACGCCTGTTACGGCTTGACCAATGGTGCAGCCCATTGCAGTAATGCCACCAAATCCCATCAGGATTGCCCCTAGGATATGTCGGAACATGTCTTGTGGCGAGTTGAAATACTCCCAGCGGAAGCTGCGGCTCAATAATGAGTAAATCAACGAGCCGACTATGACGCCAAACACGCTGGCTACGCCAAAGGTAACTCGTTTGTCACGCCAATATGCCAAGAGATCCATGGTGTAGGCGAGGGGACCTACAAAAGTCATCGACTCCGGTCCGCGTGAATCGGTTCCGAGATAGGCTAATTCCATTGTCTCCGGGTCTTCACCGAAACCAAGGTGGCCGGTCGCATACCAACCTGCAACGACCACGCCACCAACCACGAAACCGGCCAGCAAGTTATCGCGATTCTGGCGAAATTCTTTGTTGGCAAAGACAAAAGCCAAGATCAGCATGGATAACACAATCGCCACCGCCAGATGCGAAATCTTGTCGGTCATGCCCAGCAGGTGCGGCAGCGTTTGCAAGCCATCCAATTGCACGGTGACGGCATCAGCACGCAAAACGCTGTCAACGAAGATGCGCAGAATCCCATTCATGGTCACCAGCGCGGTATAGCCAAGGAAAATGAAAACGACGATGGATTTCAGGTTGCCGCCCCCGAGTCGGACCAGGGTGCGCTGCCCGCAACCGCCGGCCAGGGTCATGCCCAGGCCGAAGGTCAAGCCGCCAACCAATGCTGCCAACCAATGCACGGTGCCGCGGGTGTAATAGGCCTGGCCGAGATCCACCAGCGTCAAATAGGCCAGGACATTGGTTCCCAATATGGCCAAGCCAATACCGAGTAGCCAGGCCCGCATGCGTCCCCAGTCGCCCATGTTGACGACATCTGACACTGCACCCATGGTGCAGAAACTGGTTTTATTGGCAATGAATCCAAAAATCAACGCCAAGAAAAAACCGGACCAAGCAACTACCAGTGCAGGGTTCTCCACCGTATCCACGTTTTTATCTCCTCATTTATGCCGCGTGATTTAACACTTTAATTGCTGCCGCCTCGTCAATGCATCAAAGCGGGCAGAAAACATTAATCTACATATCGGGTTGGATCGGGTAGCCCGGCTTGCTCGAAGCCTTGACGACGCAATCGACAAGAGTCGCAACGACCGCAAGCCCGGCCTTCAGTATCGGCTTGATAACAAGAAACCGTGCGCCGGTAATCTACCCCTAAACGCAGGCCCATCTGGACAATTTGTGCCTTGGTCAGGTTGATTAAAGGTGCTCGAATTTCAATCGGGGCCCCGTTGACGGCTCGTTTGGTCGCAAGATTGGCGAGTCGTTGAAACGCAACGACGAAGTCTGGCCGGCAGTCGGGATAACCCGAGTAATCGAGCGCGTTGACACCGATATAGATCGCATCGGCATCCAGGACCTCAGCCCAACCCAGCGCCAGCGAGAGCATGATGGTGTTGCGCGCCGGCACATAGGTGACCGGGATGCCTTCGCTGGCTGATTCCGGCACTGCGATTGAGGCATCGGTCAACGCGGAGCCACCAAAAGGGCCCATATCCAGCCGCATGACTCGATGTTCTGCCGCACCTAGTCCAAGTGCCTGCAAACGCGCAGCTTCCAGTTCCGCATGATGGCGCTGCCCATAATCCAGACTGAGTGCGTAGCAAGTCAGCCCTTCGGCGCATGCTATCGCCAACGTGGTGGCGGAATCCAGTCCGCCCGATAACAAGACAACCGCCCGGCTCATCGGCCTTTTGCCTCATGCCATAAAATCTTGTGCAATTGCACCTGCATCCGCACAGGCAGGCCATCACGCAATATCCATTGTGCAAGATCGGTGGGGTTGATCTGATCCCAGACCGGAGAGAACAGAATCGGGCAACGTTGATCAATCCGATGCTCCTTCAACACGTCTTTCGCCCAGTTGTAATCGGCTTCATTGGCAAGCACGAATTTCACCTCGTCGCGCGGCGTGAGCACATTCAAATTGGCCCAGCAATTGCGTTCGACTTCGCCTGAGGCCGGGGTTTTCAGATCGACAATACGGGAGACGCGGGGGTCTACACCGGCTACATCAAGCGCACCGCTGGTTTCCAATGAGACATCAAAACCTGCATCACAGAGGGTACTGAGCAGTTCGTGACAAGGCTTTTGTGCAAGCGGTTCGCCGCCAGTGACGGTGACATGATGGGTTGGATAGGTCCGCGCTTGTGCCAAGATGTCTTCCACGCTGAACCACTTTCCACCCAGAAATGCGTAATCCGTGTCGCAGTAAACGCAGCGTAATGGACAGCCCGTCAGCCGAATAAAAACGGTAGGCAAGCCAACTCGGCTGGCTTCACCTTGCAATGAGAAAAAGATCTCACTGATCCGAAGACGACTTGCCGACAAGATGGGACTTGCTAGTTCAGCGTGGCAAGCAGTTTCTTGCCATTTTCAGCGGCTTTGCTTGACGCATGATTGGTCAACAGGCGATTCAGCGTTACCTGTGCCAAATCTTTTGCATCCATCTGGATCTGCGCCCGCGCCAGCGATAACAGGGCGTCAGGCACCTTGGGACTGTTGGGATACTCTTCCAGCAGACGAGTGTAACTCTCAGCTGCGGCCTTGAAGTTGGACAACCCGGTCACCTGCGAAATACCGATCCAGTACAACGCATTCGCTGCCAGGGGACCGGAAGGGTACTGACTGACAAATTTCTGGAACGCGACGATGGCTTCGCGGTATTTGCCCGATTTGATCAGGCCATGCGCGATTTCATACGCTGTCGTTTCGGATTCCGACTCGGACTTCTGTATCAACGGTGAAACGACCAGCGACTGCGAGGTTTGTAAGCGGATGGAGTCAACGGAAGGCGAAACTGGCACTGGCCGGTTGGAAATTTCCTTGATTCGCTCGTCGAGATCAAAAAACAGATCTTTTGTGCGTTTATCAGCCGATTCCTGACGGTATGTCTGCTCTTCCTGAGCACCACGCAAGCGCGAAACTTCCGACTTCAGGGTTTCGATCTGATTCAACAAGCCGACCAAGCCCTGATTCTGAAGTTTTGCTTCCAGCTGGATGAGGCGCTCGTTCTGCACCTCAACCATCTGGTTTAGGACGTTTACGCGCGCGACTGCATCCTCCAATGGACCCGCGATACCAGCTTGGGTGGCGATGAGAGCGATTGAAAGGACTGCGAGTACGGCTGGTTTCATGTCGGATTACTCGCCCTGATACAGGATCTCGGTGCGCCGGTTCTGCGCCCATGCGCTTTCATCCTGGCCTTCGGCAACTGGTTTCTCCTCGCCCAGCGACACCGCTTCCATTTGCGCATCCGGTACGCCAAGCAGATTCAAAGCGTTGTAAACGCTTTCGGCGCGTCGTTGACCCAATGCCAGGTTGTATTCGCGGCTGCCACGTTCATCGGCATGACCCTGGAGAATCAATCGAGCTGAATGCTCCTTGATCAGAAACTTGGCATGCATTTCGAGCAGGGTGCGGTACTCATCGCGAATGGATGAACTGTCGTAATCAAACAGAAGCCGGCGTTGCGCCAACGGGCTTTTTGGATCTTTTGGATCCAACACTGGTTGAGCCTCATATTTCAAAACATCCGTGCGATCCGCTTGGCCGGCTGCGCCGTTCTGGGTAACAGCGCTGACTGGTTTGGCGTTTGTATCCGACAAGGGCTTCGCTTCCGGGCTTTGCAGATTGATCCCTTGGGTGACGACGCCGGATGTCACTTTGTCCCTATCGGCGGAAAGTGTCTTTGTGGTGATGTTCGGGTCCTGCGTGCCAGAAGTGCTGGCGGATGGGCTGGATGAATAGGATTTATCGCTGATCACCGCAACGGTATCGGGTTTGACATCAGGTCTCGCGGAAGAGGTGCCGGTCGTGGCAATCAACTCGCGGTCTTCGATGCTGGCTTCTTTCATGGGCGTATCAGCACAACCCGATAGCAATACGCTGATGAGCGTTAAATGAAGCAGATATTTCATGAGATCTCCCGGATGAAAACAAAGATGCAGCGGATTATCCGGCCGCTACAGCAAGTAAAAACTCTATTTTAGACAATCCACGCATTACAGGTCGCTAATCAAGGCGGTTCATCAAGGCAGTTCTAAGGCACGCCACTGTTTGCAATACGCAATTAACGATAAAACGATAAAACGATAACACTTCACTTGCCCCATGACGGCTCGCGTAAATCGCCGCTTTGCGACAAACGCTGCCGGATTTTGCCGTCGACGCTGACCGTGGCCAGCACGCCGCGCCCATTCACCAGGGTGGCATAGAGTATCTGGCGGTCATTCGGCGCAAAACTGGGTGACTCGTCATAGATGGTATCGGTCAGTACTCGCATCTGGCCGCTACCCAGCTCCATCACGGCAATGTGGAAGCGTCCTTCCCGCCGGTGCACGAAGGCAAGGGATTTTCCGTCCTGGGACAAGGCGGGCGAAACATTGTAGCTACCCTCGAAGGTGACTCGGCTGATGTTGCCATCGACCAGCGAAGCTTTGTAAATCTGGGGTGTGCCGCCGCGGTTGGAAGTAAAGAACAGCCAGCGCCCATCCGGGCTGAATACCGGTTCGGTATCCAGCGCGCCGCCGCGGGTGAAGCGGGTCACTTCGCCGCTGATCAGATCAAGCATATAGATTTGTGAGGTTTCGTCTTTCGACAGCGTCACCGCGAGTTTTCGGCCATCGGGCGACCAGGCGGGGGCGGAGTTGGAGCCGCGAAACTTGGCCACGGCGCGGCGTGCGCCATCCGCCAGATTCTGCACATACACCACGGGTTTCTTGTCCTCGAACGAGACATAGGCCAAGCGCTTGCCATCGGGTGACCAAGCCGGCGAAATCAGCGGTTCCGGCGAGGTGGTGATGGTGGCCGCGTTGTGGCTATCGGCATCCGCTACCTGCAATTCGTAGCGTCCACCGCGTTTCAGGATATAGGCAATACGTCCAGAGTAGCTGCCAGGCTCGCCAAGCAGAACCTCATGCACCTGGTCGGCAATCTTGTGCGCCACAACCCGCAAACTGCCGGCTGGCGTGGTGAAGGCCATCGCCGCCAGTTGCGTCTCGCGCACCGCATCGAGCAGCCAGAAACGAACTTCCAACAGGTTGCCAGCCGCCGGCAACACCTGGCCGACCAATACCGCGTCCGCGCCGCGACGTTTCCAAGCCGATAAAGACAGATTCTTTGGGTCAGCCGGTGAAACACTGTCACTACTCGGCACCATCGCGAAATATCCGCTGCGGCCCAAATCCGCCGCCACCACTTCAGCGATGCTGGATATGGCGCCGGAACGCGAGCGATCAGGCAGGCTGTCGTTAAAAGGCAAAACGGCGAGCGGGATACGATTCGATGCACCACCGACAATCTCGATGGTCATCATCGCGTGCGCCGGCAACGCCGCCAGGAAAAACAAAAAAGCAACAATCAGGCGCATGAGCATGGCGAAATCGGGTTGGGTCGCTGATCAATCAGCGCGGGTTAATTGAACTTTGCTGCATCATCGGATGGCCGAAACTTCAGCGTCAAGCCATCACGAAACAGCTGAGCGGCTTGACGATCGCTGGGTAATGGCAGCGGCGATGCTTTGAAAATGGCACGTTCGACCGCGCCATCGTACAAAGGTTGCCCGCTAGTTTTGATCAAAGTCACGCGGACAACTTCACCATTGGGCAACAAACTGACCTGAAAGATGACTTCGGCATCGCCCTTCAGGCTCTTTGGCAAAACCAGCGCATCGCGAATCTTGCCGCCAATGCGCTCCTGGAAATCAAGCACCATGCGCGCTTGGCCGCTGACCCTGGAACGACTCTGCATGGCGTTCAGTTGCGAGCTTTCGGCGGCCAGTTCTTCGCGCATCTGGCGCGCCAATTCCTGATCAATCAGACGGCGTGATTGTTCGCGTTTTTCCTGTTCGGCCAACAGCTTTTCCTGACGTTCCCTTTCAAGCCGCGTTGTCTCCACCCGCTTCGCCTCCACTCGCGTTGCTTCCACCCGTGCGGCTTCGACGCGCTCCAGCTCCGCCTTGCGCAATGCCTCGACACGTTTTTCCTCAGCCAGCTGCAATTCCTGTTTCTTCTGCAACTCAAGCTGAAGTTGATCGGCGCGGCGTTGATCCACGGCGCGCTTCTTTTCTGCTTTCTCAAGGGCGATTTGCGCCGGTTCAACCTGCTTCGGTAGCGGTTTGGGTTGAACGGCAACCTGGGGTTTCGGCTCGGCCATGGGCTGAGGCAATGCTACCGGCGCGGGCGCGGGCTCAGGTAATTGTTCCGGCATTGGCGCAAATTCAGCTGCTGGGATAGGCGGCTGCAGGGCAGGCAGGTCGGCCCACATTTCGGCTTCGATCGGCAATTGCGGCGGGTTTTTCCAGGACACGCCGATCATCAGCGCAAGCAGCAGCAAACCATGCATCAACAGCGCCAGACCGCCGGCAGACACATGCTGCAAGCGATTCGGGGCAATCATGGCTGCACCGGTTTGACCAACAGCCCGACGCGTGCCACGCCGAGAGTTTGCAGGGTGTCCATCGCCCGCATGACGGATTCGTAACGCACGTTTTTATCTGCCGAAATCACTACCGGTTGTTGCGGCGTGGTTTTCTGGCGTGCCCGGATGGCAGCAGCCAGGCCGGCTTCGGAAACCATTGCGCCTTCTTCATTGGTACCGCGATCGCGCAACAGCAAACTGCCATCAAGCCGGATCACTACTTCCAGCGGCGCCTGCGGCGCGGTCGCGCTCTTGCCGATGCTGGGCAACTCGACCTGACTCGGATTGATGAACGGGGCGGTGACCATGAAGATCACCAGCAGCACCAGCATGACGTCGATATACGGCACGACGTTGATCTGGTTGATTGCCTTGCGGGTGCGGCGTCGGATCATTTGCGCCCCATCTCCTGTTGCAGGATGTTGGAAAACTCTTCCATGAAGATGTCGTAACGGCTGGCCAGGCGGTCAATGTCGTGGGTGAAGCGGTTGTAGGCAATCACCGCCGGAATCGCGGCGAACAGGCCGATTGCGGTGGCGATCAATGCTTCCGCGATGCCGGGCGCGACTTGCGCCAATGTCGCCTGTGCCACGTTGGACAGTCCCCGGAACGCATTCATGATGCCCCAGACTGTGCCGAACAGGCCGATGTAGGGCGACACCGAACCGACTGTGGCGAGAAACGGCAGATACGACTCGACCTGATCCATCTCGCGCTGATAGGCGGCGCGCATCGCCCGTCGCGCGCTTTCGATCACCGTTTGCGGCGGGACATTCAACTTGCGTTTGCTGCGGAATTCGCGCCAGCCGGCACGAAACACTTCTTCCAGGCTGCTGCGGCGTCCTTCTTCATCGGCGCGCTTGGCAATTTCCGAGTGGCTGCCGCCCCAGAACTCGCGTTCAAACGCCTCGGCCTGCAAACGCTCGCGGTGCAGAGTGAAAATCTTCTCGAAGATCAGCCACCACGATGCAATCGAAGCAAACAACAACAACAACAACACGCCTTTCACCACCCAGCTTGCCTGGAGGATGAGAGTAATGAACGACATATCCTGGTTCAGGGCGATATCCATCAGATCAGTGCTCCGAATGCTTGACTCACAATGTCCGGCATTCTAACTGGGCGAAAACTGCTCTGTTGCACGCATACGATTTTCACCCGGGCTTGCAACAGCAAATGCTCGTCGCGCAGCACCTGCTGATGCATGCTCAAACTGGCGCCGCCCAATTCGGCGAGTTCACAGCGAATGCTGAGCCGATCGTTGAATTGCGCCGGAATCAGGTAATCCGCCTCCACCCGGCGGACAACAAAAACTACGCCGGCATCGCGCGCCAGCTGATCCTGTTCCAGGCCGAGATGCGACAACCATTCGGTGCGCGCGCGTTCGAGAAATTTCAGATAGTTGGCGTAATACACGACGCCGCCGGCATCGGTATCTTCCCAATAGACCCGAACCGGCCAATCGAATGTTTGAAGGTGAGGTTTCTGGTCTGAGCGCATAAACGGAAATTAAGCAGGTCAACGTCGATTGGCGACCAACCAGATTGGCCCACCGGGTTAAAAAAGATCGGTTTCGGCGGCGGCCACACTACCGGGTTGAATGAAGCCGAAATGCCGCCAGGCCAGCGGCTGCGCGACGCGACCACGCGGCGTGCGGGCGAGAAAGCCTTGCTGGATCAGATAGGGTTCTAGCACGTCCTCGATGGTATCCGCCGCCTCGCCGATCACCGCCGCCAGATTTTCCAGGCCAACCGGGCCGCCGGCGAACTTCTCCAGCATCGCCGACAGCAACTTGCGATCCATCATATCCAGGCCGACGCTATCGACTTCCAGCATCTTCAACGCCGCATCAGCGACCGGCGCATCGACCTTGCCGCCGGCTTTGACCTCGGCGTAATCACGCACCCGGCGCAGCAAGCGGTTGGCAATCCGCGGCGTGCCGCGTGAGCGGCGGGCAATTTCGACCGCGCCTTCATCGCTGGTATCGACACCCAGCAGACGCGCCGAACGGGCGACGATGAACGCCAGCTCCTCCGGCGTATAAAACTCCAGGCGCGCAACGATGCCGAAACGGTCGCGCAGCGGATTGGTCAACATGCCGGCGCGGGTGGTGGCGCCGATCAGCGTGAACGGCGGCAGGTCGAGCTTCACCGAGCGCGCCGCCGGGCCTTCGCCAATCATGATGTCGAGCTGGTAATCCTCCAGCGCCGGGTAGAGGATTTCCTCCACCACTGGACTCAGGCGATGGATTTCGTCGATGAACAGCACATCGTTCGGTTCCAGATTGGTCAGCAGCGCAGCCAGATCGCCGGCACGTTCCAGCACCGGCCCGGAAGTCGAACGCAGATTGACCCCCATCTCGCGCGAAATGATGTGCGCCAGCGTCGTCTTGCCGAGTCCGGGCGGGCCGAACAACAAGACATGATCGAGCGCCTCGCCGCGCATCTTGGCGGCGGTGATGAAAATATCGAGTTGCTCGCGCGCTTTCACCTGGCCGACATATTCCGATAGGCGCTGCGGCCGCAACGCCCGTTCGAAGACTTCTTCTTCGCGAGAAGCAGGAGCGGGTGTGATCAGGCGGTCAGGTATCAGGCGGTCGGGTTCAAGCATGGTCACAGCCCCAGGAAAGGGTTCTCAATGGTCATCCCATCAAGCACCAAGCCATGTTGCATATCTTCGGAATACAAGGTTTTGCAACCGGCAGAAAGCGCAGCTTCCACAATCAGCGCTTCCCAAAAGGAAAACTGGCCGCTGGCGTGGCGTTGCATGGCGGCTTGAATGACCGGCCAGCTGAGTGACACCAACCGCGCTTTGGTGTGGTGCTTGGCTGCCACAGCGGCGTCACTGGGAGAGACGCCCAGCTTGCGCGTGAGGGTGTTGTAAAACTCTTGCAGCACCTGGGTACTGATCACGGCGCCTTGTGTTTGGTAGAGTGCATTCACCAATTCAAAAGCCCGCTGCTGTTTCTCTGGCGCTTTGAAATCAACGCGATACACCAAAACATTGGTATCCAGAAATGCGGTCATTCCTTGTTCCAGCGCGGCAGACGCCCCTCATACGCATCCTCGCGGTTCCAGCGATACCCATCCGGCACCTGCGCCTTGGCCGCCACCTCATCCAGAAACCGATTCATCTCCTCAATTTCCTTCAAGCGCCCCGCCTGTTCCGCGTCTTTGCTTTTGGAAATCAAGCTTTCCAGATATTCACGCACCAGGGCATTCACCGAAGTGTCGTGCTGCACGGCATACAAGCGGCTTTGCTTGAGCAGGTCATCGTCAATGCTGAGGGTGAGGTTGGTCATGGCGGGGCTCCGGGGTGAACGATTAAATCAGTGTAGCACGGGATATGTGTGGCACGGGTCGCGACAAAATGTGTCGGAATTTTTTACACTTCAGCAAGGTATTGATTTCAATTGGTATTTTTGATGTATTTTTTTGCTGTGCCACAAACTCATGCAATTCCGTTGAGTCTTGCATGAATCCGCTGAGTAATAACTATGGCAAATACACCTGCACGCTTGATGATCCGCAACGTACCCGAACCCTCCGAGCTTGCACTATTTCTTCGCCAGCAATTTAAGCGCCTGCCGAATCGATTCTTCCAGGCTCAAGCCTTCTGGTAGCTGCTTCAGCGCCGGCAGCGCTTCCTTGTCGGAATAGCCCAGCGCCAGCAGTGCGCCGAGGGCATCGTGGCTGACGCCGGCGCTCACCGAAACGCCGCCCACTTGCGGCAACGCATCGGCCAGGCGGCCTTTCAATTCGAGCAGCAAACGTTCCGCTGTTTTCTTGCCGATGCCCGGCACGCGGGTCAATTGGCCGGCATCTTGCATCACGATGCACTGTGCCAACTCGTCGGCGCTCATGCCGGACAACACGGATAAAGCCAGCTTCGGGCCGACGCCGGAAATCCGGATCAGTTCACGAAACGCCACGCGCTCTTTCTGGCTGAGGAAACCGTAAAGCTGCTGCGCGTCTTCACGCACGACGAAATGTGTCACCAGCGTGACCCGTTCGCCAACCGCCGGCAGGTTGTAGAAACTGCTCATTGGCACATCGACTTCATAACCGACACCGCCAACGTCCAACAACACTTGCGGCGGCAATTTCTCCAGCAACGTACCGGTCAGGCGGCCGATCATGCCAGCAACGTCCAGACCAGCGCGGCGGACACCAAAACGGGTTGCAAGTGAGCGGCGAGGATGGTCATCTGCACCGCCGGCGCCAGTTTTGCTGGTTCCGCTGCATGCGCGCTCAGCACCTGGCCGGCCTTCAGTGCGGGGATCAGCGCAAGCAGGGAAATCAGGGTCAGCGCGGGAAGCCGTCCACTCGCCACCAGCCAGGCCTGAATAAAGACAGCCAGCGCCAGAATCAGCCAATAACCGCGTGCTGCAACCGAGGGTTCCAGTCGCACCACCCAGTGGCGTTTGCCGGCCAGCAAATCGGCGTTGCGGTCGGGAAACTGGTTGACGTACAGAATGTTGGTCACCAGCAGCGCATAGGGCAGGCCGATCAGCCAGGGGGTGAAAGACATCGTGCCACGTTGGACGAAATCGGCACCGACGACGATCAACAGAAAACCGGCCGCGACGCAGATTTCGCCGAGGCCTCGGCTATTCAGTTTCAGCGGCGGCGCGGAATAGGCCCAGCCGATCAACAGGCCGGCGATGCCGATCCAGAACAGGCCGCTGCCGCGCGTGGCAATCAGCCACAGTCCGCCGGCAATCACCGCGCCAAACAACACCAGGGCGTAAACCAGCATCTGACGCGGCGACATGACGCCGTTTTGAATGAAGCGCGAACCGCCGGTGAACGGGAACAAGCGATCCACATTGGCCGCGTCGGTGCCGTTCAGGTGATCGTAGTAATCGTTGAACACGTTGACCCCGGCCTGGGTGGCGATGGCCAGCAACAACGTCAACACCGCCAGCGGCCAGGAAAAAGCACTTTCCAGCGCACTGGCGAAACCGAGCAGACAACCCGCCAGCGCGATGGTCAGGAAAGCGGGCCGGGTTGCCAGCAAATAGCGTTTGACCGGATTCGCCAGCGCGGCCGGGGTCGGTTCGATTGGGGCGGCGGCCACCTTGCTCATAGCATTCGCCCCGCTTTGCGCCGGCGGCCAACGGCCATCTGGCTGCCGAGTTCGCCGAAACGGTCGCCACCGAACCCCATGCCGCCATGCGCATGGCAGATCGCGCAGGCCAGCGCATCAGCCGAATCCGCACGCGGTTCAGTCGGCAGATTCAACAGTCGTTTCACCATGTTCATGACTTGTTCCTTTTCCGCGTGGCCGTTGCCGACAACCGCCTGCTTGACCTGCAACGCCGTGTATTCGAATACCTGCTGTCCAGACGCCGTCAATGCCGCGATTGCCGCCCCGCGCGCCTGACCAAGCAACAGCGTGGATTGCGGATTGACATTGACGAAGACTTTCTCGATCGCGCAGACATCGGGACGAAATTGCGCCAGCACTTCGCTGACGCCATCGAAAATGATCTTGATGCGGCCGGGGAGTTCCCCGGTCTCGGTGCGCACCACGCCGCTGGCGACGTAAGTCAACTGCTGGCCGGCCTTGTCGATCACCCCGTAGCCGGTGATGCGCAGGCCGGGGTCGATGCCGAGCAACCTCACGAAAACGAACTCATTCCGGCAATATTGCCGAGATATAGACTTCCTGCACGTCGTCTAGGTCATCCAGCATGTCGAGCATTTTCTGGAACTTGACGGCGTCATCGCCGGCAACATCGGTTTCGTTCAGGGCCTTCATCACCACGCCGTCCATTGCCGGCTTGAAACCGGCTTTTTCCAACACATCTTTGACCATCGCAAAGTCGCCGGTCGGCGCAGTAATGATCTCGATCGAACCGTCTTCATTGCTGATCACGTCTTCAGCGCCGGCTTCCAGCGCCACATCCATCACCTGATCCTCGTTCGCGCCCGGCGCCAGAATGATCTGACCACAATGTTTGAACTGGAACACGACGGACCCATCGGTGCCCAGATTGCCGCCGCATTTCGAGAAGGCATGGCGGACATCCGCGACGGTGCGCACCCGGTTGTCAGTCAGGCAATCGACAATCACCGCCGCCCCGCCCGGGCCATAGCCTTCATAACGAATTTCCTCGTAGCTGACGCCTTCCAGTTCGCCGGTACCCTTCTTCACCGCCCGCTCGATGTTGTCGTTCGGCATGTTTTCCGACTTCGCCTTGTCGATCGCCACGCGCAGTCGTGGATTGAAACTCGGATCACCGCCGCCCATCTTCGCCGCCACGGTAATTTCCTTGGCGTACCTGGAAAAAATCTTGCCCCGTTTTTCATCCTGCCGCCCTTTACGGTGCTGGATGTTTGCCCATTTGGAATGTCCGGCCATGATCAATACCCGCTACGAAAAATGGGCAGATTTTACACTGCGCCGATGCCTGCCCAAGACGGCCTTTGAACCCGATTGCAACGAACGTGAAACGCGGCAGGGCTGGTGGTAACTTTGCCTGCGGGAGCCTTTGCCAATTTCACTGGCCGCCGCCGGCGGTCGTACAAGTGAGGAATTTTGGGTTTGCTCACGGCAGTGAAAGCAAGGAAGAGCAAGAAATTTATCCTGCCCAAGTGTATCGAATAGGTGACGAGGCCAAACTGACCGCCGGCCAATAATCGCAGTACTTGCCGCAGCGTAGTTTAGGCGACGACGCTTCCGGAGCCTTGCAGCGTCTCTACCTCGAACCCCACCACCGCGCGGCTTTCCTTGCTGAATTCAACGCCGATCAAATGGATAGGCTGGCCGAGGGCGCGGTATTTGTCGGCATAGCCGCGCGCTTTGATTTGCGCCAACGCACCTCCGTCGGGGACCAGTTCCACCACCTTGAATTCAAACAGGTAAATCTGATTATTGAACTTCAGCGCCATATCCAGCCGGCCCTGATTGCTGCTGTCCTCCACCGCCAGATCCAAGCCCAGTGAGGCAAAGTAGGCATAGAACACGCTGGCGTAGTAGCCCTCGTACTGGGCGATCGGGTTGTTGCGATACCAGTCGTTGGGGATGCTGCTGAAGAAGGTGGCGATCAGTTCGCGC
>Ga0105047_10001746_pt1 | contig 39123 bp, 32 predicted proteins | sample MAT04_FD_78384 | JGI IMG/M metagenome (GOLD analysis project Ga0105047, IMG submission 78384) | Freshwater microbial communities from Lake Fryxell liftoff mats and glacier meltwater in Antarctica - MAT-04 (megahit assembly) | ecosystem: Environmental > Aquatic > Freshwater > Ice > Liftoff...
CAACCAGCCTCAATATCCAGGCTGGTTGCATTTAAAAAATGTACTTTGACGATTACAAAATGAGAATAAGGATAAGGATAAGGAGCAAAGTGCCTGCACCGATATATATATACCCGCCATCAGCTTTAACTGTTTCTTTAATCCCCTTTAGTTCATCTCTAAGATCACGTTTTTCAATCTTTGTGAGGTCAGATTTGTCCATGTTGCGGATTTCTTCCACACGCCTGGTAAGTCGGCTGATCTCTTCATTAGATAATTTATTTTCCTTTTTATCAGGAGTTACCATTTTATCAGATCCGGGGTTCGAACCTGAATTATTTGCAAACGCCGTTGATGCACTCAAAGAGAAAATCAGGACAAATACGGAAAGCATAATTTTTTTCATTTTTTTAAAGATTTAAATTGGTTTATAAATAAGGATTGAATTCATTAATTGATGATTTAAACTTTGTGAACCCTAGTGCCGTTGAGCCTTTGTGGCAGTATTGGACTTTTCATTTTTTTATATTCCTATTCTTCTGGCACACCGAGATATGAAGCAAAGATCGAAACATTAAACAATCAGAGCTTTACACAATTCTTTTTATTACTTACATTATTCACATATTATGATTTCCTGTCGGCACAAAAGCAAAAAAAACGCCTCACATAGGAGGCGTTTTTTAAAATTCTGAAAAATGTTTTTTCATTACTATTCTATTGCCGTCTAAAACGATTCCCACAGTTTTTGTTAATGCTTTGACGACTAATAGCTAAAGAGACCACGACGAACTCTGCCGAACCTCTGCGAAAAATAAATATCTGCTTTGATTTTTTACCGGACAACAATGAATCCAAATTAACCATTGCATTTTGCCTGTTGCCTCAAATTTGTGAATTATGGTGAGTAAGCCCTGATAGGGGCGCAATATTTTCAAATGCTACAAAAATCTAAGGGTTTAGATAAGAACAAAATAATTAACCGGACACCAATGTTAAACTGACTAATACTGGTAATGCGCTCAAAAATAGTTGGCGATTATCATAAAAAAAACAATAAAGACTAGCTGATTTTTAGTTTTTCGCGACATTAAAGCTGAGGGGTTTAAACCCCGTTGAGATTATTTGGAAAAGGTCGCGAAAAAGTCAAATAAAAAAGCAGATATTTTGAAATATAGAACATTAATAAGTATGAATAAGCTTTCTTTCTGGCGGGGTTTAAACCCCGAAAGTTTTGAAAAAGAATTAAATTAACCGCCTATTTTACAGCCACATAAAGGTGCATAAACTCATCAAACTATTACTTTTTCAGCGAGTAATATAATCACTTAAACACCACAAACACGCTTCAGCTCTTAGATTTCTTTGGGATAGCAGGTCCTGAATAAAGATACCTTTTGATTTTATTGGTAGGAGTTTTTTCAAAGGGATTTATCTGAAGTTTTGTAAACTGTATCTTTGAAAACCGGTTAACTTTCTGGTTTACGAATTTCTGAGCTTCAGCAAGGAGTTCATCCATCGTATCGTGAGCTACATGCATTACCCGTTCATTAAGTTTTACAAGTTTATTTTCGAAGTCTTTCAGATTAATACTGATCAAAGCACCGATTTTCCCTTCCTCCTGAACTACCAATGATTCTTCGATAAATTCAATACCATTCAGAATTGCTTCTATCTCTTCAGGATAAATATTTTCCCCATTAGTTCCAAGCAACACATTTTTTATTCTCCCCCGGATAAAAACAATTCCATCTTTATCAATATAAGCAAGGTCACCAGTTTTAAACCAACCGTCATCTGTAAATACTGCGGCTGTTTGCTCCGGATTATTGTAATATCCTTTCATTACATTGGGTCCTTTTGCCTGAATTTCGCCTTCACCTGTTTCAGGGTTGGGTTCAAAAATTCTTAAATCCACTCCAACAACAGCCGGACCCGTTGCCTGCCATTTAGATTTAAAAGGTGCGGTACCAGCGAGCAAGGGAGCAGTTTCTGTAAGTCCATAACCAATCGCGTATGGAAATTTTGCTTCCCTAAGGTGTTTTTCGATTACCGGATCAAGTTTTGCTCCTCCGATACCAAAAAAACGAAGATTTCCTCCAAAGGTTTTCAATAATTTCTTTCCAGCGACCTGATTAAGAAGTACTCTGGTTGGAGAAAATTTAAATAAGATTCGGGTAACCCATTTAGCATTCATTTTTGGTATTACCTGCTTGCGGTAAATCTTTTCAATGATAAGTGGGACGGTAAAAATAATAGTAGGTTTAACCTCACCAAAAGCCTCAATCAATACAGTTGGAGTAGGCAATTTCCTTAAATAGTGAGCACTTGCACCGGCATACAGTGGTACCAGAAATCCCAGTGAGTTTTCATACGTGTGGGAAAGCGGAAGAATCGACAAGAATCTGTCGGTCTCAACAACATCGGGTATATCACGACTTACACGAACCATCCATGCAATATTCTTATGACTTAGCATAACACCTTTTGAAGACCCCGTGGTACCTGAAGTATAGATGATTGATGCCAGATCGTCTTCCTGAATATCGAAATCGTCTGGCACAAAGCAATTTAGGGGTTTTACACTTGCATTAAGGTTTTCTTTATCGCCGTAAACGGTAAGATTATCTAAAACAATGACAGGAAGCGGAAGCTGTGAGATTAATCCGCTTAACCGGGCAATATGTCTTTCACTTACAAATAAGACTTTTGTTCCGGAATGAATCAGGATGCTACTCACTTCTGCTTCATTAAAATCAGGAAGGATAGGCACTACAACTCCACCTATACCCACAACTGACAAATAAGCAACACCCCAGTTTGGCATGTTTTCACTCAGCAATGCTACTTTATCAGATTTACCAATACTAAGTTTTTTCAGTAAACCTGAAGTAAATTGGACTTTTTCGAGAAGATTATTATAGCTTAATCCCTTTTCTCCTACGAAAGATAAGGCGATATTTTCACCTTTAGTTTCGAATGAATTCCTTAACAGTGTTACTATTGTAAGCTTTTCCATGTATGAAGAAATAATAAATATTATGAGGAACTGCGATCTGATGAGCCTAAAGGTAGTGAAGTTCAAAGGAAATCAAAGCTCACAGCAAAACACTGTGGACCCATCACTCTAAACGCCAAACCATGATTAGTCTAACCCAGATAAGTTTTTAAAAGTTTGCTTCTGGATGTATGACGCAGTCTTCGAATGGCTTTCTCCTTAATCTGTCTGACACGTTCGCGTGTAAGCCCAAATTTTTCGCCAATTTCTTCCAGAGTCATTTCCTGACAGTTAATCCCAAAGAAGTATTTAATTATATCTCTTTCTCTCTCTGTCAGTGTAGCAAGAGATCTTTCGATTTCTTTTGAAAGAGACTCATTGATCAGGTTTTTATCTGCATTTGGGGAGTCGTTATTCTGCAATACATCTAACAGACTGTTATCTTCTCCATCAACAAATGGTGCATCAACTGATACATGTCTTCCGGATACGCGGAGAGTATCTGCTACTTTTTCTTTTGGCAGATCCAGTGCTTCTGCAAGTTCTTCGGGCGTAGGCGTTCTTTCGAATTCCTGTTCGAATTTTGAAAATGCTTTATTAATCTTATTCAGTGAACCAACCTGGTTCAAAGGAAGGCGCACGATTCTTGATTGTTCGGCAAGCGCCTGAAGGATAGACTGACGAATCCACCATACGGCGTATGAAATGAATTTGAAACCACGGGTTTCGTCGAATTTTTCTGCTGCTTTAATCAAACCCAGATTTCCTTCGTTAATAAGATCTGGCAGGCTAAGCCCCTGATTTTGATATTGTTTAGCAACTGAAACTACGAATCTAAGGTTTGCACGCGTTAGTTTTTCAAGAGCTATACGGTCACCTTTTTTGATTCTTTGCGCTAATTCAACTTCTTCTTCAACTGTAATCAATTCTTCCTTACCAATCTCCTGCAAGTATTTATCCAAGGATGCACTTTCTCTGTTGGTAATGGATTTTGTAATCTTTAATTGTCTCATTTATGGCTTTTTTTCTGCTAAAAAAATTTGAACTGCAAAAGTAGGCTATTTAACAATACGATTCAAGCCTTTTTTGACTAAAGTATAAACTAAAAGAAGCACCAGTAAATACAAGTGCTTCTTTCAGAGTGTATTACAACTTTTGTTTTACAAGCCAAAAGCGTAATATGCAACGGTTCTATCTGAATAAATCCCTTCAATATATACTCCACCCTGCGTTTTTGAAAGAACCTCTTTAATATCTTCAATACTGGTAACAGGCTTATTATTGATCTGAGTTATTACAAATCCATCACGAACTCCGGCTTTCATAAGTTTACCTGATTTCAGGGATGTAACCCTTACTCCGTATTTAATTCCAAGTTGTTGTTTAGTCTCATCATTTACTGGCTCAAGACTTGCACCAAGAACAGAAAGAGAGTCGTCCTTTTTAACAATTCCCGTATCACCAGACATATTTCTTAATACAACTTCAAATGCTTTTTCTTTATTGTTACGGTTGATAAGTATATTTACTTTATCGTTGGGTCTGAATTTACTGATTTGCTCCTGAAGTTCTGAAACGCTGTTAACAGTGATATTATTTACAGAAAGTATAACGTCTCCCTCCTTTATTCCTGCTTCCAGTGCAGATCCTCCTTCACGGATTCCATTAATATATACCCCCTTCAGCACATCAATATTGTGAGTTTTAGCAACTTCCTGAGTAACATCCTGTATGGTAACACCAAGAATGGCTCTCTGAACCTGACCAAACTCTTTCAAATCGCCAACCACTTTCTTGGCAATATTCACAGGAACTGCAAATGAATTTCCTGAATATGAGCCTGTTCGTGATGCAATTGCAGTATTTATTCCCACTAATTCGCCATGAGTATTTACAAGTGCTCCCCCGCTATTACCCGGATTTACAGCCGCATCTGTCTGAATAAATGATTCTATTGAAGATTCTCCCAGTATATTAATACTTCTTGCCTTTGCACTTACAATTCCTGCAGTAACCGTTGAAGTAAGGTTGTATGGATTGCCTACAGCGAGCACCCATTGCCCAAGTCTGAGGTCATCTGAGTTTCCATAAGCCATATAGGGAAGTTCAGTTGCATTAATTTTTAACAGTGCTATATCGGTACTGGGATCAACTCCGATCAATTCAGCTGTGAAAGACCTTCGATCATTCATCACAACTTCAATTTCTGTAGATCCGTCAACAACATGGTTATTTGTTACGATATAACCATCGGGAGAAATAATAACTCCTGAGCCGAAACCCATAATTGGTTCTGGCTGTGCATTCGGTTTCTCTCCAAAGAAAAACTCATAAAAAGGATTGTAATTATAATTAGCCTTTGATTTCACTTTGACGTGAACAACTGCATGCACAGCCTTTTCTGCCGCATCTGTAAAATCCATTGATTCTGCAGGCAAATTTTCATTAAGCCTGGTTAATTCAACTTTTTCTTTCGATTGCTCCTTAATTTGCATTGTTTTGGGTTGGAAAAAAGTTGCATAAATAAGTACAACTATGACCGCTGTTATCAGCGATGTTGCTACTGTTGTAAAAGCCACTCTTGTTTTCATATTTGTAAATTTAATTTTAATTTGCTTTGGAAACCATTGTAAAAAGGAAAATAAGATAAATTAATATCCTGATTAGCCAGATTTCAAATATTTTCGATTAAGTGTATATCATATAAAACGCTAAAAAGACCTTCAAAAATTATGCCTCCCTAAAATGATTTATGTAATATTGCACAAAACTAACGCTAAAAGCATTGCAGTTGTTTTAGCTTTTTCAGGATTTAACCTTTTTTAACACGAAAATGAAATTGGAATTCTTTAAGTATCATGGTGCTGGTAATGATTTTGTGATGATTGATTGCAGAAATTCACCTGAATCCTTTTTCAATAAAGACATTGTTGAATTTCTGTGCGACAGGCATTTAGGCATTGGCTCAGATGGATTAATACTTTTGCTTTCAGATAAAAATGCCGATTTCAGAATGAAATATTTTAACTCTGATGGTAATGAAGGTACGATGTGTGGAAATGGCGGCAGATGCATTGCAGCATTTGCCCGTGATCTTGGAATAATTACTGAAAAAGCAACATTCACCGGCATTGACGGCTTGCATTTGGCTAATATTCTGGGTTCGGAAATGGTGAATTTAAAAATGATTGATGTTCATAGTATTAAAAAACTTCCGGACGGATTCCTTATTGACACCGGTTCTCCTCATTTTGTTTGCTTCAGGGATTCAATAAAAGATATCGATGTTTTTACAGAAGGCCGTGAAATCCGCAACCAGAAAAGGTTTGATGAGTCTGGCGCCAATGTAAATTTTGTTGAGAAAATAACTACTAACACATTCAGAATGCGCACCTATGAAAGAGGTGTTGAGAATGAAACCCTAGCATGCGGTACTGGTTCAGTTGCTTCTGCCATATCTTCTTATTTAATGCAAAAACCTGACAAAAGTACCTACACCATCGAAGCACCTGGAGGAGTTCTAAAGGTGCAGTTTACACCTGAAATAGACGGAAGTTTCAGTAATGTTTGGCTTGAAGGACCTGTGAAATTTGTGTATAAAGGAAGAATACAATTATAATGTAAACTCTTAAATATCAATCATTTTTAGATATTCTATTTCTGAGTTTCATTTTCGAATTCACTTCTGGAGTTTTTAAATGACACACTAAATCATTTATTCATTAGCTTGTTCATTTTCTCCGCAAACGCCCCAATTTCTTCAGTATTTATTTTTGAAACGGATGTAGTTACGCCAGTTAATTTCTTTGTAAGTTTTTTCTCAAAAAAGCTCATTTTCCTGAGATTAAATTCTCCCCCGAAAAGACCTTTTGCAATGGCTTTTTCACGTAATTCATGATTGAAAGCTTTGTCGAATTGCTGTCTGGCCGTTTCCCCCTCTTCCATGCAACAAAGGTAAAGTCCCAAGTTCTTTTCCAGTAATTTATCCTGGTTTTCCTGCATGAATTTCTCAATACGTGTTTGAATTAAGCCATGATGAATGGATCCCCCGATAATAACAGTCTCATATTCTTCGAGATTTATTTCATCAGTATCCTGCAATCGGGCAAATTGCATATCAGAGCGAATCAGTTCACCGAGTAGTTTCGCACATTTTTCAGTACTTCCATGTAGGCTTTCATAAATGATTATTGATTTATTCAATTTTTTCTTTCTTAAGTTAATATTTCCATGGGAATTTGGAGTTAAACAACTGTATATAAATCGCTTGACACTCTAAATTATATTCAATCCCAATTGATAAACTTTATTAAGCCACTTGCTTATTGTTTTCTCGCTTGCATTTCGCACCGGCGTAAGAGTAAAAAATTTAACCGGATTTATCCCGCAAAACTTCAATGTTGCACCCTTTATAGCACGATGACCGGGTCGGCCCTGAATAATATTGTAATACCACAAGGGAGTGTCCATAGTTACTATAACTCTTGCCGATTTCCCTTTAAGTAACTTATCGATTCCTGAGGAATCTTTCCGGTACTGAAATGCAAATCCCGGCCAAAGAGCTTTGTCGATAAAGCCTTTGAAAAGAGCAGGGTAAGTGCCCCACCAGTTGGGATATATAAAAACTAGATGATCGGCCCATTCTATTTTTTTTTGTGAAGCGAGTATGTCATCTTCGAGTTTTTCTTTACGTTTATAACCCAGAAAAAGTATCGGGTTAAAATTCAAATCTTTTACTATAATCTCTAAAACTTCTGCTCCACCAGCTTCAGCACCTTCTTTGTATGTAGCAGCAATACGGCTGCTCAAACTATCTTTATTCGGGTGACCTTGAACGATTAAAACTTTTTTACTCATAAAAAATATTATCTTCTAATAATTTTCAATGCTTCTCGCTTACTAAGATGCATTAACTTTGTTTTTTCAGTATACCTAAATACTTCAACAGGATTTACTTTTGAATATTCCCTTAATATCCAGCCGATTGCATTTTGAATAAAAAATTCATTTGAAGATTTAGCTTTTCAATATAACCGTATAATAATTCAGTATCAAGTGTGTTTTTATACTTTAGTTGGAAAAGCAGACAACTTCGTTTCAACCAAATATTACCTGAATTCATCCATTTTAGCTGTTAAAGATGCCGTTAATTCCGGATACATTTTAAAAAACTTTCCTAGAATATTTGCTGCAATAAAATCAACTGTATCCCACCATGATCCTGTAACAATCATGTATTCAAAAAGTTTAATGCTTGATTGATTTAGTTTTTTAATATTTCGTTCAATCATTTCCATTGCAAAATAATGAAGTTCTCTCTCGGGAAGGCAATACAATTCTTGGCAAACAGCCTCCAGGCGACTCATTTCAGGCCATCCATGAGCTTTTATAAATCTGCGAAAAAGCTCTTTTCTCAGGGGAGCTGCAATTCCAAAAAATACAAATTTGTTCCTCATATACTTACTCATGTCTGTAGCTCTTTTGGAATCAACATTTGAGGACAGAATGGTTTGTAGATTTGAAATGTTACTATCAGGTTTTGAAATCATTTTTTATGGGATTAATGCTTCTAAAATTTAATATATCTGTAAAGTCGATAAAAATATCAATTTGCACCATGATATCAGCAAATTCCTTCTTAACTTTTGCCAGCAATTAAAAAAGGAAATTATGAATCTTGGAATACAAAATCAATGGTTTATTGTTGGTGGAGCCAGCAGCGGATTTGGGAAAGCAACAGCAGAAAAGCTTATTGAAGAAGGAGCTAACGTACTTGCAATTGCCCGAAATTCACAACCTTTGTTAGCTTTTCAGTCAAAATACCCTGAAAACTTTATAATTCTGGCAGCAGATCTGAGTAAACCTGACACATTAAAAATGCTTAACGACTCATTTGATCTCTCCAAATTTTCGGGCGCATTTATAAATGCCGGCGGTCCTCCTGCAATGAGAGTAATGGATTCCAAACTTAGCGATTGGGATGATGCATACCACCTACTTTTACGTTGGAAAGTTGCTCTTACCCAAATGCTTATCCCCTATTTTATTCAAAATAATTATGGGAAATTAGTATTTGTGGAGAGCGTTTCGGTCAAACAACCGGTTGAAAACCTGGTTTTGAGCAACTCTTTAAGAATGGCGATGGTTGGTTTTGTAAAGACCCTATCTCAGGAAATGGCCGGTAAAAATATCTTTATGAATATCATGGCCCCGGGATATCATGATACGCCTGCAGTACAGAGGATATTTCGTAAGAAAGCCGAGTTAAGCGGAATTAGCATAGAGGAAGCAAAACAAAACCTGCTCAGTCATATTCCTACAGGTGTAATGGGGAATGCAGGAGATTTCGCTTCACTCGCAATATGGTTATTATCGCCACTTTCAAACTATGTAAATGGACAAACTATTGCTATTGATGGTGGAGCAAGCAGAGGATCATTGTAGCATTGACGGGCTCAATAATAACTTACCTTAATGATTAAAATGTTTTTGAATTATCCCAAATAATTCTTCTTTTACAATTGGTTTGGAGATATATTCATCACATCCCGCTTCGAGTGCTTTTTCCTTGTCGCCCGAAAGACCATAAGCTGTCTGGGCGATGATAAATACATTTTTATTGAAGGTCCGGATCTGCCGTGTAGCTTCATATCCACTCATATCCGGCATTTTGATATCCATCATTATCAAATCAATATCAGGATTATTGCGACATACATCTACAGCCTCAAATCCATTTTTAGCTTTTAAGAAATTCTTTCCAAATTCTTTTAACAGAATAATAATCAGCATTTTAGATATTTCATCATCTTCTGCAATGAGAATTTTGAGTTTCCTGAAACGATTATTCTCATCATTCATTTCAAGGGAATCTGCAGTGGAATCAATTAACTTGCCTGGTTGATGATATGGAATAGTAAAATAAAAAACAGATCCATTTCCAAATTCACTATTCACCCAAATTCTTCCATTCAACATTTTCACATATGCCTTGGAAATCGATAATCCAAGACCTGCTCCCTGTTGCGCCATTTTATCAGTAATATCGGCTTGAATAAATCGTTCGAAGATTATTTCCTGCCTGTCTGCTGAGATACCTATTCCGCTATCTTTTACATAAAATTCAATGAACCCTTTATTTAAAGTATAGCCGAATTCAATAAAGCCCTTACTCGTATATTTAATAGAATTTTTTAGCAAGTTTGTGAGAATAGCAAAGAGCTTCTCTCGGTCTGTATTTATTACAGCATCCTCCCCGGATAAAGAACTTTTATAAGAAAACTGTATACCTTTAGATTCACATTCAGGCTTAAAAAATGTATAGAGAAAATGAATTTGTTCGTTAATATTCGATTCCCGTATTAACAGTTTCATAAGGCCGGCTTCAATTTTGGAAATATCGACTATGTCGTTGATAATACCAAGCATTCTTTTTCCACTTTTTTCAATAATCTGAATGTATTCCTGCTGTTCTTCCCCGGTAAGACTCCCTTCCTTGAGCAATTCAGCGAATCCCAGAATACCATTCATTGGTGTTCGAATTTCATGACTCATATTGGCAAGAAAAGCAGATTTTAAGCGATCACTTTCTTCAGCTTGCTCTTTAGAAATAATCAGGATCTCTTCGATCAGTTTCCTTTCAGTAATGTCTTGAACGACGCCGAAAACGACATTGTTTTCCTTATCAAATTCTGCAATTGAATGGATATCAACTATTTTGCCGTCGCTTGGTCTCCGGATTTTAAATTCCAAATCATAAGCTTCATTTTTTGTAATGAGGTTGTATAAGGCACCATCCAATTTTTGTCTGTATTCAGGCAATGGAATTTTCTGAATTTCCTCAAGTGACAACTCATTACCACTAATTCCATATATTAAGCCTGCTCCAGCCGACCAAACCATAGTTTTACTACTCAGGATAATTTTCCAATTACCTGTTTTCGCAACCCTTTCAGCACGGGCAAGTCGGAATTCACTTTCTTTTATTGTTTCCTGTGCTTTAATACGTTCAGTAATATCCCTGAAAATTGACTGAAAAGTTCCATCAGGTAACATGCGGGAATTCATTTCAACAATAACAGAAGTCCCGTCTCTTCTGGTTATTGGCCTAATAGAAGTTGCGATATCTCCTTGCTTTAGCAGGTCGTATCTAAGAGGTTTTTCAGCAAGCATGTCCTTTGAAAACAAATCACTTATATTCATTTTCAATAGTTCCTCCTTTGCATAACCTGTCAGAGCGATTGCAGATTTATTAACTTCGATAAAATTCCCGTTTTGGTCTCCCTGAAAAAATGCATCGGCTGCAAGTTCAATAAAAACACGGTATTTTTCCTCTTTTTCAGGGGATGTTGTTTCAACTTGGTTTTTTGCAAGTGCTAATTTTTCATAATTTTCTTTTAATGATTGGAATTCCCTTTTCAACTCTTCCAATTCACTCAGATGTTGATCTTTGATATATTTATCTTTATTCATTTTAAATCTTTAACATCAGTCAAAAGGGAAATTGTAATTAAAGCTGAAATTATATTCTTACACACAAAAATGGGACGCATAAAATTAATCTATTTTTAAAAATACAGAATTACTAAATGCAATTTCATTTTTTTATTTTTAATTATTTTTATAAACCTAAATCAATGTCGTTGACTTAAGAAATTTTCCGATTCTAAAAAATGCCCCACCCCAACCTCCCGAGTTCGGGAGGTTGGGGTGGGGCTGATTTTTGAAGATTTCGGACACCCTTAAGTAAACGACATTGAAACCTAAATATTAATCGGATGAAAAAAACATTTGTATTATTGACTATGGCTTCCGGACTCATTCTTTTTAGCTGTAAAAATTCTACTCCTACTGTTGCCACTGTAACTACTGATATTCCCTCAGAAACTGGTCAGGTTCAACCATCTGAAATTCATAAATATCAGATTAAATCGGGCATCGTTACTTTTGAAACTGATATTGTAGGAATGAAAGGCAAAACCATCCTCTATTTTGATAATTATGGAAGTCTGGAACTTGAAGAGAAATATTCTGATGGGATATTGAAGGAAGCCGATTTATGCGATGGCACCAACCGATATACAATTAATTTCAAAAAGAAATCAGCCTACTCAATGAGTAATTGCGCAAGAGGAATTGCATATAAATTCGATTGGAGTGAAATTTCAGATGCGGACAAAAAGGAAAAAGCGAAAAAATTACCAAACCTAACTCTTGCCGGAAAAAACTGTGAATCATACTCTTACACCGCTTCAGGAATAACTACAGTATTTGCGGGCTGGAATAACATCACCATGATGCAGGAACAGAAGAACCAATATGGCGGATCTTTCTCTCATGCCGTTAGCATTGAAGAAAACCCGGTAATACCTGCAGAAAAGTTTGCAGTTCCAGCGGGAATTACTGTTCAACCGGGAATTTAAAAATTTAAGATATTCATTAGAAAAGGGATGCCAGACTAAGTTTGACATCCCTTTAAAAAAGAATTAATCAATTAGAATACCTCAATAAATATCGCTATTGCAACAAGTAAATCGAATGAAAGTACTGTAATAACATTAGCACCCAATGCAGGAACAATCTTTGAATAATTACCTCCATCTTTAATTGCAGTCAAACTTGCTTTGATAGCTAAGGGCAATGGAAATAACGCAAGATAAATCCAATACGAAGAAAGCCCGAGAAGCGGCAAAACCAATATAATTGCGAAACTTGTAAACATACCTGCCGCATAAACCCATGCTGCACCTTTAATCCCAAGCCGAATTACCAGGTGTTTGCGACCTCCTGCCTTATCAGCCTCAACATCCGGAAATTCATTTATTAACAAAAGTAGGGATGTAAGAATTCCGGCTGGAATGGACAACCATATTACTTCCGAAGGAAACATTGATTTCAGGGACATACCGGGACTAGCATTCATGGAAATGTAGGTTCCAAGGACTACAAGTGTACCCAATGCAAGACCTGCAAATAATTCGCCTAGCATGTATCGGGCAAGAAAGTTTGTGTAGAAAACAATGCTAATACTTCCAAGAATCGCGAATACCAGAATTATCCAATGTGACAAAATGCTGAAATAAATTCCAATTGCAATCGATATTAATAATGTTGTTACAGCTACAATCAAAACTGAAGCTGGGTTGCTCTGGCCAGAAACCATCATTCCACTTCCACCACTGAATGGTGTGCGCTTAGTTTTAAAATCAATCTGCGTAAAATAATCTGAGTGTTCATTAAAGAGATTTACAGAAATATGCGCACTTACAACTCCCAGAACAAGCAGAATTGCATGGAAATAGCTGAAGTCATAGGACAGTTGCGAGTGATACTTAATAGAAAGTGCTATTCCAATAAGCACCAAAAAAACTGAGAGAATAAGAAATGGAGCTCTTATCTGAGCCATCCATACTTTAAAGTTTTTCATTGTCTATATTTTTAAGTTTTATGCTTTTATATTGCTTAAAAAGAACAAATCTAAATAAGAAGAGTTTTAATGAAACTCACTTTTTTAACAAAAAAGAATTGATTTGTCCTGAAATCTCCTATAATTAAGGCATTTTCTGCATTTTACGGATAACAATTTTATGTAAAAAAATGACCCTAATTTACAATCGGATTATTTTTAATCCCTTTTTATTGAAAAATGAAATACTTCGGTCGTAATTCCCTGTAAACCCAAGAACAAAGCCACCCCCTCCGGAGCCACAGAGTTTGAGGGCGTAATCGCCTGTTTCAAATCCATTCTCCCAAATGAATCGAAAATCAATTGGAATCATCTCCTTAAAATGTTCAAATTGCAGTCTTGAAAGCTGATTTAGTTTTTCTAATAAATGCTGCACATCTGCTTTTATTAAAGCATTTATGCATTGATTGTTAAGTGGGATAATCAAATTTTTCAGAACTTCACGAAAAGGAATTGTATCCGACATACTCAGAAAATTCTGAACAAGATTCTCTGTTTTAGATACTTTGCCGGTATCCAGCAGGAAAATGCCAAATTCAGGACTATCTTTAAAGGATGGAATTTCAGTAATACCAATGGTTTGATTGGAGGATATTAACAATGGTTTACCAACATAACAGCTAAGTGGATCTATACCTGAACTCTTCCCATGAAAGTACGATTCCATGAATGAAAAAAAAAATTTAAACTTGAGAAGATCATCCATTTTAAAGGATTGAAAGAATCCTAGATTATATTGATCAAAGATTGCCGCAACAACTATTCCAGAGCTTCCGACTCCGTATCCTTCAGGTACACTTGAATTCAAATATAGTCCATTATCCAGATCTGATTCAAACATTTCCAGATTCAGTTTCAACTCAGGAGGAAACATAGAATGATGATCAATCAAATATTCGAAAAACCCTCTCAAATTTTTATTCGATCGGTGTTGGATTGAATTTTCTAAATGGCCGCATTCAAGTCTTGCACTAAAACCATGAAAGGGCGTTATCAGTGCTTTTGACCCCAACAATAAAGTATATTCACCGAAAAGCAGAACTTTTGAGAAATATTGTTCTCTATTTACATTCATCGGTTATTGAGATAAAACTCATTTAGATTTTTACGTTTTCGCTTGTGAATCTGACGGGACCCTCTCCAATTTCATCCCAAATAACCTTTCTATTTTCACAGAAAGCCAGAAGTTCACTGTTAATTATGTCTGTAATTTTGCTTTTAATAGAATCCGGGTATATCAGATGCACATTTGGTCCTGCGTCAAGAGTAAAACATAGAAATAATCCGGTCTTTTTCCTGAAATCTATAATCCTGTTGATTATTTCAAGTGTATGTGGTTTAACCAGGATAAACGCCGGATCAGAGCTCATCATCAGCGAGTGCAAACCCAGAGCCTCATTCTCTATAACTCGTATAAACTCCTCGGTATCACCCGATTGAAAAGCTTTCAATAAGCATTCAAGGTTTTTGTGAGCAAGTTTAAAACGCTCCTTAGCATAGGGATGATTATTCATTAACTGATGCCCCTCAGAACTGCTAATTTTCTTTGGTTCAGAACTTACGATTAGTATTGTATCATTCAGTTTTGAAAATACGGGGTGAATATCGAAATCTAGAAATGTTGCCCATTCATCTGAAGAATTTTCCAATAAAGATGTTTTGCCCCAGGTACTGAATCCTCCATAAACCGAACGGGACGCACTACCCGAGCCTAGTCTTGCGAGTTCTGATGCTTTTCTGTAAAACTCAGCATCATTGAGGTAATTCGAAGATTTCTCTTCCGCAATTTCACATATACAAAGAGCAAGTGAACTCATGGCACTTGCTGAGCTTGCTATTCCTGCTGAGTGAGGAAAAGTATTACAACTTTCTATTTTCAGGCTTTTATTCTGTAGCGATGGAAAAAAATTATAAGCATTTTTTAAAAACAAATCTATTTTTTTATCAAAAGTACTTTCCTTGAATCCTTCGAAAAAAAATTGAAAAGCAGGTTTATCCCGTGACTCAATCACTGAAACAATTGTTCTTGTTGTTGAGTTTTTCAGACTCATACTTAATGATGGATTGGAGGGTAGCTGGTTACCACACTTCCCCCAATATTTAATAAATGCAATGTTGGAGGGACTCGTCCAATCCGCTTTCCGTATTATTTTTTCTTCCTGTTTATTCATGAAATAATCTCGCATTTTGTGATGAAATAAAATCCTTAATAATCATTCAAACCTGTCAGGTCTTAGACCTGACAGGTTTGAATGATTTAATAGCTTATTTAAAAACAAAAAATAGTCAAGTAACACTTTAAATCTCAAGAGGCTTTTCAGGCATCAAAGCAATATCTTCATACTTAAACCATGTATTCAAATCTTTATTTCTTAGCCAGGAAATAACGTATTCACGGGGCATCTCTGTTGCCAGTAAAATAAAATCGCCTCCCCAGGCTCCGAGCGATTTGATTTCCCCATTGAAATCAGCAAATTCTTTTGTTCCAATTGGAGGTGTTCCTATAACGGCAGAAATAATTCTTTCATGCTCGTGCATGAGTTTTCTGAATTCCCGAAGCTCAACGGCTGCAACCATCGATTTGGTAATTATATCTAAATCAATAATATAGGAGGAAAAGTCCTTTGCAGTCCTTTCATAAAACTCCTGAATTGCCAGCGCCGAGTTACGTTTTCTCCCCAGATAGGCAAAATAAAGATGTTCGTGAAAGACAGGGTAAAAATTACACGGTATGACTTCTGGGATAGTATTGGTAATTCGATAGAGTATTGGTTTTTGAGACATAGCCGTAGCCACATCATATCCGGAACCTGAAGAAACTTTTTGAAGTAATTCGAAAGGATCTATTTTAGCCCAGTTTGCCATATTTACTAAAAGGGATGAACTGCTTCCAAGTCCCAGTGTAATTTCAAAATCGAGTTCTGAGAATGCTTCATATTTCATTTGCCCGATAAGGAACTGCGGAGCTAAACTTCTCATTGCCAGCAGTATATTCCTTAGATTAATTGCAGTAGGAAAATCATCTGTATTGGCAATTACAAAATCATTTAGTGAAAAAATGGCCTCAAACCAGGGTTTGCCTTTCACATAAGTTTTCCACACTAGGGAAGCATTTCCTTCATGCTCAGTAATTTTCAGTTTTTGACCATTTTTTAAAGGGATTGAAAGTGCCTGAGCTCCATGCAAAACAAGATATTCGCCTGAGATCATTAACTTGGCGTTCGCGGAAAAAAGCCCGGATGATTTAATATGATCCATCAGGATTTCCTTTTCTTTTTCAGGAACTTTTCCACGTCATGAAAAGTTACCTTTTTATCTCTAAAGAACTCAATTGCACTTGCACGTTCTTCGTCAATGGCTCCTTGGGCGGACAGGATATTTCCAAGATGCATTTTCATGTGTCCTTCCTGAATTCCACGTGTAATAAGTGATCGTATTGCAGCGAAATTGCTTGCCAGTCCGGCTGAGGCAATTATCATCATCAATTCAGGTGTTGTAGGCTTATTAAGTATTTCAAATGACCATTTTGCAATTGGGTGCAGACTGGTTAAACCCCCAACAGTCCCTACCGCAACAGGAAGTTCCATGCTTAAACGGAAAACATCCTCAGTAATATTTACTTTCGAAAGCGAACTGTATTTACCGTTTCTGGATGCATACGCATGTCCTGCTGCTTCAATTGCCCTGAAATCGTTGGCTGTGGCCATCACTACTGCATCAATTCCGTTGAATATGCCCTTATTATGAGTAACTGCACGAAAAGGGTCGAGCTGGGCAATATCAACAGCTTTTTTAAATTTCCTCGCAAATTCTTCACCGCTCATCTCTTCTGAAATGTTTTCGAGGGAGGCAAAATTGGTCTCCACATAACATTCAACAATACAATCAGGAGTGTAATTTGAGAGTATCGCCATTATGATATCAACAGGACTGTTATTGTTTTCGGAAGAAGTAGATTCTGAATAATAGCTTTTTAGAAGGAATGCCATATCTTCCAGCACAGAATTCATGAAATTGGCGCCCATGCAATCTGCAGTTTGAAAACTCACCCTTAGCTGAAAATAATTTTCAAGCTGATCAGACATATCAATAAGTTCAATCCCCTGAACGCCTCCACCACGCTCAATCATGCGCTGAGTAAGATTAAGCCCGTTTTTAAGAAGAAATTTTATAAGGTCTTTTTTAGAGTCAAGTAGAATTTTACGGTTCCTGTGCCAGCAAAAATGGATTTGACCCGTTTTAAGACATCCTTTAACTTTTGAATGAAATCCTCCTTTATCCGACCAAAAGCGCGCTGCTGAAGATGCTGCAGCTACAACAGAGGATTCTTCAGTAACCATGGGTATGGTATATGCTTTTTTGTTAATAAGGAAATTTGGTGCAACACCGTATGGAAGCGGGAAATTTCCAAGGGTATTTTCCGAGAATTGTTCAAGCATCAGTTGCTTTTCCGCTTGTTTGTGATTAACTGCTTCAAGGTCGGATAAAAAACCAGAAGGGTCAGCAAGTTCTTCAGAGATAATTTTAATTTTCTCTTGTTTATTGAGCTTTGAAAAACCAGATATGAATTTTGTATTCATTCTAATCTTTTATGGTTAAAAATGCGTAAGCAAGCAAAAGGTGATCTTTTTTCATGTCTTCCATAATTTATAAACCCAGTTTGCGGGCGATCACCAGTCGTAAAATTTCCGAACTACCCTCACCAATCTGCAATAACCGCTGATCGCGATAAAAACGTTCTATATCGTTGTATTTAAAAAGCCCATAACCACCGTGTACCTGCAAGGATTCATCAGCTACCTCGCGGGCTATTTCCGAACAAAAAAGTTTTGCCATTGCTGACTCCTTCGAATAAGGTAAACCTTGTTCTTTTAACCAGCAAACTTTGTAAAGATACTCCCGTGCATGCTCAATTTTCATATGCATATCGGAAATTTTAAAGGCAATTCCCTGATTTTTAGAAATCGCTTTCCCAAACTGAATCCTTCTTTTAGAATGCTCGACCGCCATTTCAAATGCTCCCTGTGCAAGTCCTAATCCAATAGCAGCAATTGATAACCTGCCTCCATCAAGCGTTTCGAACATATTATTTGGGCCGTGGCCTAATTCTCCAAGAAGATTATTGACAGGCACATGAACATCCTTAAAATATAGTCGGGCAGTATCAGCTGACCTCCACATTAGTTTTTCGCCCATCTTTTCCGTGGTAAAACCCGGAGTTCCATGCTCCACAAGTATGGTAGACAATTCCTTTTCGCCATCTTTAACATCCGTTATAACCTGTAAAGTAACACCTGCAGAAATTGGTGTCGAACCATTGGTAATATATTGCTTTTCTCCGTTAATAACCCATTGATCGCCATGCTTTTCGGCACGAGTCTCAGTACCTCTTGCATCTGAGCCAGCATTTTTTTCAGTAAGCCCAAATGCCCAAAGATTTTCTCCAGTGGTTAGCCGCGGCAAAAATTTCAATTTTTGCTCTTCTGTACCAAATTTGTAAATCGGATAAACACCCAAGGAATTGTGCGCAGCAATGGTTGCAGCCTGTGAACTATCAACGCGGGCAAGTTCCTCAACAGCAATAATATAGGAAAGAGTGTCTAAGCCATGTCCACCGTATTCTTTCGATAAGTTTATTCCAAAAAGCCCAATTTCACCCATTCTACGTGATAGCTCCACTGAAAACTCTTCTTTATCATCAAGTTCCTTTGCTTTGGGCTTAATTTCAGTTTCAGCGAAATTTCGGATTTTTAAACGAAGTTGCTCATGGTTTTCCGACAGATAAACAGACTTGCTCATATTTGTATTTAGTTATTTTACTTATTACTATTCAATAATCATTATGTCTTGATTGAAATGCACCTGATCTCCTGCATTAACTAATATTTCAATTAATTGCCCATCATAAAGTGAGGTGACCTTGTTTTCAATTTTCATCGCATCCAATGAAAAAAGGAAATCTCCCTTTTTAATATCCTGTCCGCGTCCAGCATTAATACTGGAAATTTTTCCATGCAAGGGTGATTTGATAGTTTTTTTCCCTCCAATTATAGTTGATTGTGCATCCAGGAAATATGGCTCTTTCGGTAAAAAGTCAAGCGGAAAGATTGAGAATTGCATTCCTGCAATGCTTATTAAGTTCTCTCCAGAAGGTTTAACAGATAATGATGAAAAGTATGTTTCCCCTTCAAACTCAAAGGATATTTTTTCATCGTTCTGTAAAATGATTTTAACCTCAAAACTATTATTTTCCAATTCGAAAACAATTTTTTTGTCTTTAATCCCAGTAATTAAGAAATCCACTTGTTTCCCATGAAAATATACTGATTTTCGCTGAAGTGCACGCCATTCTCCTATTTTTTCCCAAACTGATAAACCTGCAGGTTGGTGATTCTCTCTGAATTTCCATACAAGCCATGCAGAGAAAATAAGATTTCTGTTGAAAGCTGATTTTTTTATTGAATTTGCTTGACAAATATCCTTGCAATGTTTTTCCAGAAAATTTGTGGAAATGTCGTTTTGTAAAAAGGCAGAATTCTGAAGTATTTCAACTAAGAATTCGCGATTATTTTTAGGCCCATGTATAACAAATTTTTTCAGTGCCAGTTCAAGGCCTGCAATTGCTGAAGTTCTGTTTTCAGCATGAAAAACAACTTTAGCAATTAATGGATCATATTCTGGAAATAATATGCCGGGCCCGTCAAATCCGGAATCTATTCGCAAACCAATTGCCTCAGGCTCAGAATATAAAGTAATTTCACCGGGAGATGGGAGGAAGCCGTTTTCAGTATCTTCAGCATAGATGCGAGCTTCGATAGCGTGTCCGGAGAAAACTATATTTTCCTGTTTCATTGGGAGTACATTACCTGCAGCAATCAAAATTTGAAGTTCAACCACATCTACACCTGTAACCATCTCTGTAACTGCATGTTCCACCTGAATTCTAGTATTCATTTCCAGAAAAAAATGATTTCCCTCAGAATCAACAAGAAATTCAAGTGTCCCTGCGTTTTGATAAGATATTATTTCAATTATTTTCTTTACTGTCTGGTAGATTTCATCTCGTGTTCTTTGAGAAACAGAAACAGCAGGGGCTTCCTCAATAACTTTCTGGTACCGTCTTTGAATAGAGCACTCACGGTTTCCAAGAATTATTGAATTCCCATAATGATCTACCATTATCTGAACCTCGATATGTCTGGCAACAGGCAAATATCTTTCAATAAATAGTTGGTTATTTCCGAAATAATTTTGTGCTTCTCTGGCGGTAATTTGAATTGATTCAACCAACGACTTCTGATCCTGAACAATTCTCATAGCCTTGCCTCCACCGCCTGCCGAAGCTTTTACCAAAAGTGGATAATGAAGTTCTCTTTCCCTCGAAATTAGCTCTTCAGGTGAGCCGGTTAAACCCTCAATCATTGGGATTCCGGCTTTAAGCATAACTTTCCTTGATTGAATTTTGTCGCCCATAAGTCCAATAATCTCAGCATCAGGCCCTATAAAATTAATTCCGGAATCTGCAGCGGCCTTCGAGAAATCGGGGTTTTCACTAAGAAAGCCATAACCGGGGCGAATTCCATCAACACCTGATTTTAAGGCTATTTCTATAATTTTAGGTATATTCAGATACGTATCTTCAAGCACAGATCCGCCCAGATCATAAGCTTCATCAGCAAGTTTAACATGCAAGGAGTTTGAATCCTGAAGTGAATAAATCGCAACTGAATCAATACCCAGTTTTTTCAAGGTTTTAATGATCCGCACCGCAATTTCTCCGCGATTAGCAATAAGTACTTTTTTCAAAAGCTGCATAATAATTCTATTTTGTCCAAGCTGGTTTCCGTTTTTCAAGAAATGCTTTCATTCCTTCTTGTGCTTCAGGGGATATCCTGACGTCGGCAATTACGCGGGATGTAAACCTCCGGAGCTCCGAATCTATCTCTTTCCCTGCTATTGCACGAATTAGAAGCTTTGCTTTTCGCAAGGCAATTGGCCCTGAAGATCTTATTTCCTGTAGCAGTAATTGAAGATTTGTTTCAAGTTCCTGTTCTCTTACCGATTTATTTACCAGTCCAAATGAGAATGCCTGGCTACCTGAAAAACTTCTGGAAGTGAACATCAGCTCAGCAGCTTTTGCTTCTCCAATTCGGTGAACAATGTATGGGGAAATAGTTGCCGGCACCAGTCCCAATTTAAGTTCACTAAACCGAAAAACAGAATTGTCAGCACAAATAGCAATATCAGAAGCGGCAATGATTCCATTGGCACCTCCGGAAACATTACCGTGAGCAACTGAAATTACAGGAAGTGCGCAGTTATAAATACTATCAAATAATGCAGACAGCTTGCCTGCGTCTTCAAGATTTTCGCGTTTTGAAGAATTAATAAGCGACTGCATATAATTAAGGTCAGCCCCGCTGGAGAAAGATTTTCCGTTTCCCTGGATTATAATCGCACGGATCGACTCATCCTGTGGAACTTCATGAATAAGCATGGTAAGTTCAGCAATCATGGCCGCATCCATGGCATTGTGCAACTCGGGCCGGTTTAGCTGAATATATCCGAAACCATCGGATTTTCTAAATAGTATATTTTTTAGTGTTTCCATAGCTTACATTCTATAAATACCGGTTTTAGGCTCAGGAATGGGCTTATTAAGTGCAACGGAAAGAGCCATCGCTAGAATTTTTCGAGTATCGGCGGGGTCTATGATTCCATCGTCCCAGATTCGTGATGAGCTGTAGTAGGCAGAACTTTCGTAATCATATTTTTTTAAAATTTCCTGACGTAAGTTCAAAAGTTCCTCTTTGCTATTTAATTTTTCAGACTGATCTTCCTTCACCTTTACTAATACTTCTGCGGCCTGCTCACCTCCCATTACAGCAATTCTGGAATTTGGCCACATAAAAAGAAATCGTGGATCGTAGGCCCTGCCTGACATAGCATAATTACCTGCGCCAAAAGAGCCGCCAGTAATAAGAGTTATTTTGGGTACTACAGAGCTGGCAACTGCATGAATCATTTTTGCACCGTCTCTTGCGATTCCCTTATGTTCAAATTCCTTTCCTACAATAAAACCAGTAATATTCTGCAGAAATATCAATGGGATTTTACGAAAATTACACAACTCAATAAAATGAGTAGCCTTAAGAGCACTTTCAGAGAATAGAATGCCATTATTTGCTATGATACCTACCGAAAATCCCATGATATGGGCAAATCCGGTCACAATGGTGGTGCCATAGCGTGCTTTAAATTCATGAAAACGGCTGCCATCTACCAATCTCATTATTATTTCATAGGGATCTATTGAATCCTTAGGGTTTTCGGGTAGTAGTCCATATATTTCAGAAATATCATAATCGGGCTCTTCTACCTCTTTGATATTTAAATGTTGTTGATTTGGAAGCCTGAATGATTCAAAAATATTTTGGCAAATCTGCAACGCATGTATTTCATTATCAGCAAAGTGATCTGCAACACCTGATACACTGGTGTGAATATCGGCGCCACCAAGCTCTTCCGCAGTTACATTTTCGCCAGTTGCAGCTTTTACAAGTGGAGGTCCGCCAATAAAAATAGTACCGTGATTGCGTACAATGATGGTTTCATCACACATTGCCGGTATATATGCCCCACCGGCTGTACACGACCCCATAACAATTGCAATCTGTGGAATTCCTTCTGCTGATAATTTTGACTGATTATAGAAAATTCGGCCAAAATCATTTCGGTCAGGAAAAATCTGATCTTGTAAAGGGAGAAATACTCCGCCCGAATCAACTATGTATACACAAGGCAATCCATTTTCAAGCGCAATTTCCTGAGCCCTAATATGCTTTTTAATAGTCTCTTTAATGTATGTACCTCCTTTAACACTGGCATCATTTGCAACAATTATTGTCTTGTGACCCTTAATTATTCCTACTCCAATAATAATACCTGCCGAAGGAAACTGGTTTTCATATTGACCATATGCAGCGAAAGCAGATAATTCAAGAAAAGGCGTACCTTTATCAAGCAATAGATCAATTCTTTCTCTGGCCATTAGTTTGCCTCTGGATTTATGCTTATCCCGTGCTTTTTTAGACCCACCCAAAATGAGTTCACCAAGCAGGCTTCTGTATCTTTCGAGTTTTTCAGAGAATACCTGTGAATTCCGAATATACGTTTTATCGTCCTTATTAAGTTTTGAACTGAGTTTAAACAAAATCAATATTTGTTAATTATTAATACCTAATAAACAAAGAAATTTTTCGATTGTTTAAAATCTGGAGATAAATCTTAAACAAAAACTCATTTGGGACTATACTGATAGCTTTAAAAGTTTGGAAATTCCCTTATTCAAATTAATACTTTTGCTATTTTCATTTATTTAATATGTTGATAACCCAAGAATTCGTCATTTTTTGTAATATATTTATGTCTGGTTAATATTTATATCTTATTTGTGTGTAAGAGTTTGATATTTATGAATTTATTTTCATAATTTTATACCGAATCATTTTGAGTATTTTATTAATACCAAATATTATATGTCAAGTCACGGTAATCATCCTGCTGCTCATGGCAGTCATCCCGCACCTCACGGTCATCATTCATCGGCAACACCTACTACAAGCCATCATGCATACGATCACAGAACGGATATAGCTAACCCACGCGCTATTAAAAAAAGGTCGCAAAAGAAATACCATCTACCTGTGATTGGTCATTTTGCAGACAGAAGTGTTGAATTCACTTCTATTATTCAGGCTGAATCAGTTACAGGAATCAACTACACTTTAATTTTTGAAGCGTGTATTGGCAAGATTTATAAGGCTAAAAATGTAATTTGGGAATTTAAGAAAGGTAATCACTACATTAAATATAAAGCTTATTATATTAATGTTCAGGATACCTATACCAGAAAAGGCGGGTTCAACGGTTAAGAATACTTAATTCGTTTTTTCGATAATTTTTTCGACGTAGGTCACCATTCATGTATACAATAGAAACAAAAGCGGCTGTCTCATCAATGAGACAGCCGCTTTTGTTTTGGTTTAATTTTTAAACTAAACAACCAAATGTAACAGTTATGCTTTTAATAAAGCTTAACTAAATCAAATGCTTTTTGAATATCCTCAGCTTTTTTTTGTTTGCTAATATAATCTTCGAATTTCTTAGTGTCTTCATAAAACATAGAGTAACCCTTATCAATTACAGTAATTAGCTTGTTTGCTGCTTCTTTAGGGTCGATTGCTCCAATCTTGGCTGCTTTTTTATAATATACATTTAATTTCTTTACAGCAAAATATATATCACCCTTCTTTATAATTACCTTATCTCCAGGTGCTGTAAGAGTTCCCCGTTCAATATAAGTATACGTTTCCTGTAGTAAAAGCATTTTACGGGCAACATTTGAACCTAAAGCATGAGTTCCTGCGTTAGAATAATCAATCTTCAGATTTAAGGTATCTTTCAAATTATTTGCAAATAAATACTCTGAATCCTGAGCATTCGTGCTAATAAAACCACATAGCAATAGTGCTATTGATATTAACTTTCTCATTTTACAACTCCTTCTTTTAGGTAATTAGCGATATGTTGTCTAGCGAAAACAACTTTGCAAAAGTAGAAATTTTCACTAAATAACAACTGAATCAAAAAAAAATATTTTTCAATCCATTATATAAATTTTGCTCTATTATTAACCTCACCCCTTAAAAAAGTATAATGCATGCAAAATAAAACGGTTTGACTAAAAGAACACCCCTATAAAAAACTCTAATGATTTTCAGAATTCCAATATTTATTTAATGGATACAAGTAAGAATATTGGGATGTTCTTAATTTCAATAACACTCTCATTCTTGGCTAAATTACTACATTTCTGAACTTTGCGATTTTATTAAGAAATAAAATGAATAAAAAAATTTATCGTAATAAAATTTAAAAGTATATATTACAAGAACCAGGCCAAAAAAGACTTGCTCTGAGCTTGCGAGGTGAAAAGGCTTGTTCAAAATCCCCTGAAAAAAACAGAAAAAGGATTTAAAAATTATTTCGAATTAATAGTAATACCCGGCCAGTCATCTGTTCTGAAAGCCGAAGCTGGCAAACCTTCTGCATTATAAAGATTTGCATCATCAGGATTATTCCCCCATGCATAACGCACAGCTACAGGTGATTTAACCATCTCCGATGAAACAGTAATTTCATTCTCTCTTAGTCGCGCTCTAGCCCAATAGAATTTTTTATCTGCTCCGGCAATAGCAAAGCCTTTCAGATACCCGTATTTATCTTTTGCCATCATGTTGCTTCCCTGAGTGTCAAAGGTCAAAGTAATTCTTTCACCATCAATTTCCATGGATTTATAAACGGGTCCATCATTTACAATTGCCTTTCCGTAAACAGCTTTAATAGCCTGCAAAGCAAGACGGTGGCCCACATCCTGTTTATTACGTGGGTGAATATCTATTTCTTCACCAATATCAGTAGTAACAGCCATTCCTGTATAAGGAAGTGCAAGTGTCATACTTTGTGCCTCGCGCAATTCAGCCCATTCGCTTTCAGAAGGCTGAACATCCGGAGCCATAAAATTTGCAAGTTGAACAAAAAAGAAATGCAAATCGGGCTGATTCCATTTTGCTCTCCAACATTCAATCATTAGTGGAAATAAAGTGCGGTACTGGTAAGCTCTGGAGGCGTTCGATTCCCCCTGATACCATATCGCCCCTGTAACAGCCAGATTCAACAAAGGATTTATCATACCATTAAAAAGAGATGACGGGTTACTATTTGGCTCTCCTGATGAAGAGGTAAGGCTAAATGATTCAGTGGATAAACGGCATTTCCAGGTTCCTGCAAGCGAAATTTCCGAACTCTCAGAGACAAGTTTTACGTCTTCCTTTGCACCCCAGAAACCGCCAGCCCCACCCGTATCTTCAACTCTTACAGCAATCAGATTGATTCCTGCCTTCAAGGTTCCTGCTTTTAAGATATATTCCCGTATATCATTGTATCCTGAGGTTTCTCCAACTAATATACCATTTACATATGCTTTGTCGGCATCATCAATTTTACCCAATTTGAGTTTCCAGTCTTTTCCAGCAAGACTTTCAGGAATACTTACTTCTTTGCGGAACCATATAATACCATCAACTCCGCTAAGTTCGCCAGCTTCCCATATGCCCGGGACCTCTATATCTCTCCAGCCGTTTAAACTAATTCCGGCCTGATTCCAATCATCGGTGTTTGTTTTTTTCAGGGGATCCAAACCAAAAGCGGAATAAAGACTTTCAATTTTTTTTACGCGCAAGGATTCCATTTCTTCAGGGGAAATTGATGCCTTAATTGCAACTTTATCCTTGAACTCATCAACTTTTGTAATATAATCAGCACTTATCCATGCTTCTACATTTGTGCCGCCCCAACTAGTGTTTATCAATCCAATTGGAATATTTGTTTCGTTGTAAACATCTCTCCCAAAAAAATAACCGACTGCGGAAAAATTTCCCACACTTTCCGGGGAACAGATTTTCCAGTCAATTCCCGAAACATTACTCACTGGTCCATACTGAAAATTCTTAGGAATAGTTAGTAGTCGTATCTTTGGATAGTTGGCATTTTCGATTTCCTTTGCACTGTTATTGGCGTTCATAACTACAAATTCCATATTCGATTGACCCGAACACACCCAAATATCTCCTATCAAAATATTATCCAGAGTTATGGTGTTTTTGCCTTTTATAACAATAGTGTAGGGTCCGCCTTCTTTCATGGATGGAAAAATAACACTCCAACTTCCATTATTATCAGTCTTTGCGGAAACTGTTTTATTATTTAAACTTACGCTTACTTTTTCCGACTTATCTGCCCAGCCCCAGATTTTTATTTCCTTGTTTCTCTGGAGAACCATATTACTAGTGAGTACATCGGGTAGCTTTACAACAGCCACAACTGGTGATGAAATCAGAAATATTACTGAAATAACTAGCAGAACTCTGATTCCCGAAGCAAAATTTAAAATTCTTTTTTCCATATTTTAAGATTGATAGGTTTGTTGGTAATCCTAATCCCAAATCTAACCAAAAAGTATTAAACCTCTAAGGAAATAAAAAAAAATAATGCCACAAATCCAAAGAGAATACAGAATTCACAAAGAAATGATAGCAAATCTTTTGTGAAGCCTGCGTGTCTTCTAGGCTTTGTGGCAAATAAGGTATTAAATACCCCAAATTAATTCCTGCAACTAAACAGAATATGTGGTTGATGCAGTGTCACCACCTCTTCCTGTCCAATTGGTATGAAAGAATTCACCTCTGGGCTTATCAGTTCTTTCGTAGGTGTGAGCGCCAAAATAATCGCGCTGTGCCTGTAAAAGGTTGGCCGGTAGTCTTTCAGAACGATATCCGTCGTAATAAGATAGCGCGCTGCTAAATGCCGGAACCGGGATTCCGTTATTAAATGCAGCTGAAACGGTTCGTCTCCAACCTGACTGAGCTGCATCTATTTTTCCTTTGAAGAACGGATCCAGAAGCAGGTTTATAAGATCGTGATTTGTCTTGAACGCATCCGTTATTTTCCCTAAAAACGCAGAACGAATAATACATCCGCCTCTCCACATCTGAGCGATTTCTCCGTAATTAAGAGTCCATCCATACTCTTTAGCTGCTTCCCGAAGAAGTGCATATCCCTGAGCATACGATATGATTTTGGAAGCATAAAGCGCTTGTCTTATATCTTCAATCATTTGTTTTTTATCCCCTGAGAAAGCAGGTTTTGGCCCGGTAAGTATTTTGGAGGCGATAACACGCTCATCTTTCTGTGCTGAGAGACAACGAGCAAACACGGATTCACCAATCAGTGTAAGTGGAATACCCATATCCAGTGCGCTTACAGCTGTCCACTTTCCGGTACCCTTCTGTCCTGCGGTATCGAGGATCTTTTCAACCAACGCTTCACCATTTTCGGTATATCCAAGGATGTCTCTTGTAATTTCAATCAGGTAACTATCCAGATCGCCCTTATTCCATTCCTCAAACACCTTATGCATCTCGGCAGCGTCCATTCCAAGCAGTGATTTCATGATCTGGTAGGCCTCGCAGATTAATTGCATATCGCCATATTCAATCCCGTTATGCACCATCTTCACAAAATGACCTGCCCCATCGTTTCCAACCCAGTCGCAGCAGGGAAGTCCATCCACCTTAGCTGAAATTGCCTGAAAAATAGGTTTAACATGGGGCCATGCTTTTGCAGATCCTCCAGGCATAATGGATGGGCCGTTTAAAGCTCCTTCTTCTCCACCGGAAACTCCAGTACCAATAAATAGAAAACCTTTGCTTTCTACATATTTTGTTCTTCGGATGGTATCGGGGAAGTGTGAATTACCACCATCAATAATGATATCGCCCGGTTCGAGGAAAGGAATTAACTGATCGATAAAATCATCCACCGCTTTGCCTGCTTTTACAAGCATCATCAGTTTCCTTGGGCGTTGCAGCGCATTTACAAATTCCCGAATACTGTGTGCAGGAATAAATTTTTTCCCCTTTCCACGACCCTGAACAAATTTATCAACCTTTTCAACGGTTCGGTTATAAACTGCCACTGTATAGCCGTTTCTTTCCATATTTAAAACAAGGTTTTCGCCCATCACGGCGAGACCAATTAATCCAATATCTGCAAGTTTTTCCATTTTAATAATAAATTATAGTTTACATTTTTTATATTTTTTCCCCTCAATTACGAAAAGAACACCAGTTTTTGCCTTCGATTAATCTTCTGTTTCTACAACTCACAAAAACAATTTGGTTCCAACACAGAAAATCCAAGTTTTTCAAGTCTGGACTCTAATTCCGGCCAATGATTGTTAATCAGTTTAACTGAAAAATTGCCTGGTTCTCTTCTTAGCCTGTATTTACCCCTTTGTTCCTCAAATCCTGAAACATCTTCCCTAAGCATCGAATCATCAACTCTGATATCGTAAGTTTGTGAATACACTTCATGCAAAATTACAGTTTCGCTTTTCTTCGTGCAATCTACCGTTATAATTGAGTTTTCAGGTAAAGGTACATTTTTAGGCAACCAATTGTCCATCCCAAGTTTAAAAAACCTGCTGAGCGCCTGCACACTCATCATGGTGCCATTGGCCTTACCATCGGTTGAATATCCTGCAATGTGAGGACTTGCAAACTGAACTTCTTTCAATAATTCAGTATTTATTTCGGGTTCATTATGCCAAACATCGAGTATAACAGCTCTGAAAAGCGACTTTTTTATCCCTTCCAACAACTCAGTTTCATTGATCACTTCTCCTCTAGATGAATTGATTAAAATTACTTTTTTTGACAGATTTTCAAAAAACTGAGCGTCTGCCAGCCCCATAGTTTTGAAAGGACCATCCAGATTAAGCGGCACATGAAAACTGATAATATCTGCTTCTTTTTTTATTTTTTCGAGGGATTCAAAACCATCCAGACCTTCTGCGAACGCCCTGGGTGGATCATTTAAAAGCACCTTCATTCCTAAGGCTCCGGCAGCGCGGGTAACTTTTGATCCAACATTTCCAACCCCGATTATCCCCATACACATGGATGAAAGATCAAGATTCATAGTTATCGCAAGGTTCAACAATGCAGACACAACATACTGTTCAACTGAGCCCGAATTGCAACCTGGTGCATTTGTCCAGAAAATGTTGTTCTTATTGCAATATTCTGTATCGATATGATCGTACCCAATGGTGGCCGTAGCAATAAATTTAACCTCTGATCCATTCAGAAGGGATGCATTGCATTTGGTACGTGTACGGATTAGCAGTGCATCAGCATTTTTAACATCGGTTGCCGATATTTTTGATCCCGGCAAATACACAATATCCGCAATATTCTCAAGAGCTCCCCTGAGAAAGGGAATTTTATCATCAGCTATTATGCGGACCTTTTTCATGAGTTTCTAAACCTTTCTTCTGACGCCCAAAGTCCAAGTGCCGGATTTGAAATATAAAAAATTTCTGTTCCGCAGGGAAAAGTGGTAAAGCCATCTTTTAATTTAGAGGGATTATAGAGTCTCGACATTTCCGCCAGATTTCCGTAAGTGTAATTTACTGATTCAATTTCCTTTTTTGTAAGAAAACCGGGACAATATGTAACTCTAAAACGGTTCTCAGTTGAGCCATGAATAAGGTGTGCTGCCGCACTGAGATTATTTTTCAATTCGTCGTTTTTGGCTGTCTGTCTGAGAATCTCAGGAGTGTTAACATAGCCATATTTTCTGATCAATCGGTCGATTTCTTTATCTTCGCCGAACTCCTTAAGCCCTGGAGCAAGGACTATTAATTCGCCTCCATCTTCAATAGCCATGCGGGTTCTGTAAATGCTTTTGTTTCCAAGCCATGTACTTTTAAATTCAGAAGGATCAAGATAAACAACCACTTTTTTCAAGGGTTTCGGAAGCTTTATAAAATTTACTTTAATTGACAATTCAGAAGCCAGGTTGAAGCATTCCCTGTCATCCCCAACATATAATCCTCGTGTTTTTAAAACTCCGTGTTCATCTTTCCCTAAAACTGTCAATACATAAACAATTGGTAATTCTTTTGCAAAATGTTCGGAAGCATAGTCGAGAACTTTGCGCACTGGTGAGTCTGAACGTCCCATTATACGCTCCATTCCATAGGCGGCTCCCAGAAAATGACTTTTATTAATCCCTTCAGTCCCTCCGGTTCCGATAAAAATATTTTTATTATGATTCGCCATTCCGATAACTTCATGAGGAACAACCTGCCCGATGGAGAGAATCAGATCATGTCCTCCGGAAATAAGCAACCGGTTTACCATTGCCGGCCATGAATAGTTTACACGGCCTTCTGATACTTCATAAAGGAACTCCGCCGGCACATCTCCCAGGCTAACGACGTCATTTCTCCAGTTATGTTCCCTGAAAAGATTTGCCGGAGTTTTTCCGAACATTTCAGATATTTCCAACGGTTTCATGGGGGTGTGAGTTCCGAGTGCAGGTAGAACGTTCTTCATTTTATCCCCAAAATACTCCCATGCCATCTCTGTAAGTTCCCCTGCCCTGCTATGAAATCGCGTAAAATCGGGAGGTATAGCCAGAACTTTGGTTTTATTTCCCAGTTTAGACAAGGCTTCAAAAAGACCTATTTTGAGATCTTTTGCAGATAAATCGGTGTTTTCGGAACCTTTGGCGTAATAGATCATGGTTTTGGTTTGTTATTTTCACTTCGACAAGCTCAGTGCAAGTCGGCAAGCTCACTTCGACAGGCTCAGTGCGGGCACTTCTTGTTGGTATGCCTATTCATTAATACTCACTATTTCCACACAGGTGTTTCCGGTAAATAGCCATCAAACTCGCTGATTAGCTCATCCTCGTATTTTCCTGCGTAATTGCCTTTAAAAAATCTTTCTAATCCCTCTTTATAAAAACGTTCCCATGATGTCTCTTCGTGACCCGGATTTATCGGGAAAAACAATACATCATTTGAACGGGCTGCTTTTAGATCACCTGGAGCATCCCCAATCATAAGTATTTTATTATCAGGATATTTGTTTTTTGCGGCGAGTGCGAGATGTTCTGTTTTTGTGCCATATTCCTGACCAGCAATTAGTCTTACAAAATGGTCAATATTGTTTTCTTTCCACTCTCTTTCCAGCGCTTCAACAGGTGTCTGGGATACCACAAGAGCATCAGCTTTTTTAGTCAGTGCCTCAAGTGATTCTCTGACAAATGGGAAAGGAGGCATACCATAAACCATTTTATGAATATCCTTATTTACTTGGATAGACCAATCGTAGGTTAGGGAAATCATTGGAATATTCGCCTGATTTGCATATTTCTCAAGTGCAGGATTTCCCAGTTTGGATTCATTTTTTATCCATTCAATAAGTGCCGTCATGTCTGGGATTAACATATTTCTTGCTGCAACTTCAGGTCGTTCTGAAAGAAGCTTCATCGTTTCCGTGAGCGCTAGAAAACGATTGCAACCTCTGTTTTTTGAATAGAGATTCACAAATTCCCATGTTTCGCGTGCATATTTGGAGATTTTCTGCATTTCAAAAAACAGAATAAAATTCGGGCAAAAGCATTCCTTCTGTTTAATTTCCATGGTATCGAATGCACATCCATCTGAGTCGATTCCAATGAAGAACTCTTTAGTAGGTTGTAGATTTTTGAGGATTTCCTGGGGATTTGACATAATATATTCTTTTATTTCCCTTCGGGGATATAGTTTTTAAGTTTTTTATCTGCAAAAATGGGTTTAAACTGAGTAAATCTTTGACGTCCGTTTATTAATGGAACACTTACCCAGTCTTCTCCAATAAGTGGTCGCACGTAATTCAGAAAGTCATCAGTAACATCCACTCTGGATTTGCTGATCCATTTTTCAGGGAAATTACGTTCGGAAAGAGCCACTTTTTCGAGTGGCACCTTATCGTAATAAACATTGTAGATAAAGCCCGGAGAACGAAGGATAGTAGCCATCCATCCGTTGCCGTCGTTCAAAGCAATATCAACAGCTTTTTGCCCAACTTTATAGGCTTCATCAAGGTCAATTGTTGAAGCATAAATGATTGAATCCCTCTGGTCTGTACCCATTACCTGGCCACGAGCTGAGCCCTGAGCTTTCAGTCCGACAGAATTCAGGTGATTCACAACAGATTGGTAGACAGGTAGTTTACTTGACCCGAACGATGTGTGGCCAAATGCATCTTTAACTTCACCGATCTCACCCACATCAAATCCCTCGGAAACAACAACAATACAACGGCCATCGGTTTTAAGCTGGTCACTTACTTTGTCTGTCAATTCAGCCAGAGAAACCTTAGATTCCGTTAAATAAATCTGTAAAGGGATTTCCCTTTTTGGATCAGCAAGGCGCGATGCGGCAGGGATATATCCTATTTTGCGACCCATTGCCTGAATGACAAGAACAGGATCGGCAGGAGACGAACCCATATTTTCTTCATTGGCATTCTGAATAATATGCGACCAGTAACGCGCAACGCTTCCGTAACCCGGAGTATGGTCGATTAGCTTGAATTCGCTGTCACCAACATCGTTATCAATGGTTTTTGGCACTCCAACGGCTATGATGTCAAAGCCTTTGGTTCTGGCCATCTCGCTAACTTTAAATGCGGTATGTTGCGAATCATTTCCCCCGATATAAAAGAAATAGCCAATATCATGTGAACGAAAAACTTCCATAATTCGCTCAAAATCTTTTTCCTGATGATTTTTAAGTTTATAGCGGCATGTTCCGATTGAACCGGCTGCAGGTGTTACTCGCAAAAGAGCAACTTCTTCTTCATTCTGTGCGGTAAGATCAAGCAATTCTTCCTTAAGAACGCCTTCAATACCGTGCCATCCGGCATAAACTTTTCCAAATTTATCAGGAAACATTTTGCAGGTTTCAATAATTCCCCGGAGAGAACTATTTATTACCGGAGAGGGACCGCCCGACTGGGCTACGATTACGTTTTTTGGGCTCATTTATTGATATTTGATTTTTTAAGATTGGTTGGAAGTCTGACGTCTGGAGCAAGTTTATCGAATTCAAGACTTCCGACTTCCCAACTTCCGATTCCCCTTCCTAAACTCCCCCGAAGGCATTGTAACCTCCGTCGACCGGAATACAAATCCCCGTCACAAACTTCGATATATCTGAAACCAGGAACAAAACTGCTCCCTGGAGGTCTTCAGGTTCGCCGAATTTCCCCATTGGAGTATTTGCAAGGATTTTATTTCCGCGAGTAGTGAGTTCGCCAGTTTTTTCATCGGTTAAAAGAAACCGATTTTGGTTTGTCAGAAAGAATCCGGGAGCAATGGCATTAACCCGAACACCGGTCTTTGCAAAATGTACGGCCAACCACTCTGTAAAATTGTTTACCGATGCTTTGGCTGCGGAATAAGCGGGAATCTTTGTAAGTGCCTTGTATGCATTCATTGAGGAGATATTTAAAATATTCCCTTTCCCTCTCTTTACCATTTTTTCGCCAAAAACCATCGACGGAAGCACCGTTCCAATAAAATTCAGATCGAAAACTTTATGAAATCCTTCCATTTTGAGACCAAAAAATGTCTGATCAAGAGTGTCTATATTTGAAGCATTCACCTCTTCCTGTTTTGTTGTTGCTTCGGGGGAGTTGCCACCGGCACCGTTAATAAGTATATCAACAGGTCCAAGCATTTCCTCCACTTTCGCTGAAGCAAGGATCAGAGTGTCCTTATCCAATACATCACAAGCCACACCAATGCAATTTGTTTTGTATCTTGAAGTAAGATCTTTGGCGAGGGCAGTTGCTGTTTCTTCTCTACGATCGAGAATTGCCACCTTTACCCCTGCTGAAGCAAGAGCATCAGCTATTGCAGTGCCGATTACACCACCGCCGCCTGTTATTACACAAACTTTTCCTTTTAAATCGTTGAATGAATTATTAGCCATAATTAAAATTTATTTTTAAAATCGTAAAAATCAATGTTTTCCTTACTAATTATATCTATTGGCATGTATTGTTTTGCATCAACGATCTTATTAAGTACAATAATGTTAAAAAGTGAAATAATTCCCTTATAAGCCTGCTCACCTGGCCTCTGGCTGATCAGAAAATCAATTAAATTATTTTTTAAGGCATTCACATTAGCCTGTAATAAATCATACCCAATCAGATGAATACCTTTAATACCTCTGGATTGCAAATACTCTGCAACTTTAAAAACCCGCGAATTGGTTACGAAAATGCCTTTTACTTTCAGCTCCGTAAAAGCACGATCCAATTCAGCAACAAGCTTTTCGTCGGATGAATGATTTGTATCAATTGTATGCAAGTTGATTCCCATACCGGGATGTTCATCAAAGTATTGGCGGAATCCGGTTTCACGGTGGATGATATGGTTGTAATTATCTTTCCTTCCTGCCAGATTAATGATTAAAACATCTGATGGCAACGAAATTCCATAGCCTAATAAACGTGCGCCTAGGTAGCCGCTTTGAAGGGCATCCTGACCAATATATGAAGTTGCTTTGACCTCCTCAATATTTGAATTAAACAGAGCTACTGGAATTTTCCAGATCTGACATTCACGAATAAATTTTATGCTGTCATCTAAAAAAACCGGTGCGAATAAAATACCATCCGGATGATCAGAAAGCAAATCAAAAGCTTTTGCTGCAAAGGAATCCCGATCGAATTGATTGAACAAGTATTGATTTATCTTTACACCGTAACGCTCAATTTCTCCGACGGCCTTTTCAATGCCTGATTTGGGAGCCTCCCAAAAATCGTTTCCGTTCACGGACACGGGCATTATTACAGAAAAAAGATATGTTTTTTTTGAACTTAAGGTTCGGGCAAGAATATCGGGATGATAATCTGATTTATTTAATATTGCCTGCACTTTTTTCCGGGTCTCCTCAGAAACGTCACCCCGTTTATGTATAACCCGATCAACTGTTCCGGGTGAAACACCAGCAAGTTTTGCAATATCTTTTATTCTTACTCCCAATTCACAATAATTTTTTAACTCGTACTCAGTCGATCTGAAATATTTTTTGACAAAACTATACAAATATTCATAAATAAAACTATTTTTACAAAATAATCGTGTTCGTACACGGTTCTTTTTATTCCGGATTAAAGTTTCATTAAAACCGGTGAGGTTTATAAGTATATTAACTCTTTATAGAATCTGTAATTTAAACCGTCCGATTATTTATTCAGAAAATTAATTCAAAAATGTTAGAATTAGGTAAATACTCATTTGGAATAGGTGATCGCTTTGCACAGCAAGGCATAGCACAACTTAAAGCGTTTTTTTTGGCAAAAGATGCAGGTATTGAACTTACACCTGTGTGGAACAAATCAAACCGGGAACACCAGATAATTCATACCGAACCCGAAGAAACTCGCGCTGCTGCCGATCATGCTGTAAAGATCACATCATGGAAAGGTGACTATTTTGTAGATGCTGATCATATTAATATAAGTAATGTCGACAGGTTTATTGAACACTGCAATTTCTTTACTCTCGATGTTGCAGACTGTATCGGGAAACCAGCCGAAAAATCATCCATTCTCGAATTTATTAAGGAAAATGACAAATTTGTTGGCGATCTGAAAATTCCGGGGATTGATGAGTCTTTTCAAGTAAGTTATAAGCTATTGGAAGAAATCGCTAATAAATTCTTACTCGCAACTCAGGAAGCATCAAGGATTTATAAGCATATTTCCTCAAAAAAAGGAGCTGGTAATTTCATTACAGAAGTATCGATGGATGAGGTTGAAACGGCTCAGAATCCCGTTGAGTTATTTTTCATTTTATCTTCATTGGGAAGTCTTAAAGTGCCCGTTCAGACTATAGCCCCGAAGTTTACTGGTAGGTTTAATAAAGGTGTTGACTATCAGGGAGATATTGAGCAATTCAGGATAGAGTTTGAACACGATCTACTTGTGATCGATTATGCCTGCAAGGAATTTGGTTTGCCTGAAAATCTCAAGTTAAGCGTACATTCCGGAAGCGATAAATTTTCCATTTACCCGCTCATGGGCGAGCTTATAATGAAGCATAATAAAGGAATTCATATAAAGACCGCCGGAACAACCTGGCTTGAAGAAATGATTGGACTTGCTCTTTCCGGGGGAGAAGCACTTAAACTTGCTAAATCAATTTATAAAAAAGCATACGACAGAAGAGCTGAACTTTGCGCACCTTATTCAACAGTGATTGATATTGATGAAGCATTACTCCCTTTACCTTCTGAAACTGATGATTGGAGCGGAAAACAGTTCGCCGATACATTAAGACATATTCCGGGGCACCCTTTATATAATCCCTCTTTCAGGCAATTAATACATGTCGGATATAAAGTTGCGGCTGAATACAGTAATGTTTATATTAGTCTCCTCAATCAAAATGAATCAATTGTTGGAAAGGAAGTTACTGAAAATTTATACGAGAGGCATATTAAGAGATTGTTTGGAATTTAAAACAAAATAGTGGATTTGTAAATTTTATAATCATAAGCTATGGGTAAAGCTTTTTTGGATGAAAACTTTCTGCTGCAAAGTAAAACCGCAGAAATCCTGTATCATGAGTTTGCAAAAGACCTTCCAATCATAGACTATCATTGTCATTTGTCACCTTCTGAGATTGCTGAAAACAAACAATTTACCAATCTCACCAAAATCTGGCTTGAAGGTGATCATTACAAATGGCGGGCAATGAGAGCAAACGGAGTTCCTGAAGAATTTTGCACAGGTAACGCTCCTGATGATAAGAAATTTCTGAAATGGGCTGAAACAGTGCCTTACACTCTCAGAAACCCGCTGTATCATTGGACTCATCTTGAACTTCAGAGATATTTTAATATTGAAACCATCCTCAATCCGGTTAGTGCGCGTAACATTTACCATGAGGCAGGGCAAAAGCTGAACAGTGAAGAGTTCCGTGTAAAAGGCCTACTAAAGAAAATGAATGTTGAGGTAGTTTGCACAACTGATGATCCTATCGACTCCCTTGAATATCATAAACAAATAAGCGCCCAGAACTTTATTGTAAATGTTCTTCCTACCTGGAGACCTGATAAAGCTATGGCTGTTGAAAATATCGAAGCCTATAATATTTATATCGACAGACTTTCAGAAGTTTCAGAAATAAATATTGCAAACTATTCTAATCTTCTTGAAGCACTTAGGAAACGGCAGCAGTATTTTAATTCCATGGGATGCAAACTTTCCGATCACGGGCTCGAGACGTTTTATTCTGCTGATTTTACAACTTTGGATGCAGATAGAATATTCACCAAAATCAGATCCGGCAAAAAATTAGATGGTTCCGAAATTCTCATATTCAAATCTGCCTTGTTGTTTGAACTTGCTTTAATGGACCATGAATTAGGCTGGACTCAACAATACCATATTGGGGCAATGCGAAACAATAATAGCAGAATGTTCCAACTTCTGGGTCCGGATAAAGGATACGATTCAATTGGTGATTTTGAGGTGGGGCGGGCTATGTCGACATTTTTCGATAAGCTTGAAAACATCGAAAAGCTTACAAAAACAATCGTTTATAACCTGAACCCACGCGATAATGAATTAATCGCAACAATGGTCGGGAATTTCAATGATGGTAGCATCCCCGGAAAAATGCAATTTGGTTCAGGCTGGTGGTTTTTGGATCAAAAGGACGGAATGGAAAAACAACTAAACACTTTATCGAGCCTTGGCTTGTTGAGCCGGTTTCTTGGAATGTTAACCGATTCGAGGAGTTTCATGTCGTTTCCTAGACATGAGTATTTCAGAAGAATCCTATGCAATTTGATTGCAAAAGATGTAGAAAATGGTGAACTTCCCAATGATATAAAGCTACTTGGAAGAACTGTACAGGATATTAGTTATTTTAATGCAAAGGAATATTTTGCTTTTTGAACTATGATTTCAGGTAAGAAAAACAAATCCCTAAAAATACCAGGAGATAAAATTTAAAGAAATATGGCTATAAATTACGAAATACGCTACTCATGCCATCCCTCGGATGCAAAGCTTTACGACACAGAAAGAATACGTAAAGAATTTCTGGTGTCAGGATTAATGAAACCAGATGAGATAAATATGGCTAATTCATCACAGGCGGTATTGTTCCTATTGAAACACGACTAGAACTAGCAACA